>Ga0308414_1000555_pt1 | contig 23751 bp, 19 predicted proteins | sample HotsprSampleOS50_FD_205667 | JGI IMG/M metagenome (GOLD analysis project Ga0308414, IMG submission 205667) | Hot spring phototrophic mat microbial communities from Octopus Spring, Yellowstone National Park, Wyoming, United States - 20090730_OS50 ...
CAAAGGTGTCCATAAGAAGAACCTAGCCGGCTACATTGCCTTGTGTGAATTCCGGCGCAACATCAAACGTATCTCGCCCGCTTTCATTGCTGAATTGGTTGCCTCTCACTCTTTTTACCCATGAGCCGCGTATTTAGCGCCCGTGCCGGTCGTCGCCACAATCGGGTTCGGCTCACGCATGGCGGCCTCCTTTCTCACGTTTCGGTGGTGCGGTCGCGCAGCAGGCGCAGCTGCACAATCGTGATCGCTAGGATGATGGCGAACAGAATGAAAGCCATAGCCGAAGCGCGCCCCATGCGCGAGAACTTGAAGGCGGTGTTGTACATGTACAGCACCACCGTCATTGTGCGGTTAGCTGGCCCGCCGTTGGTCGTGGCGAACACCAGGTCGAACACCTGCAGCGCGCCGATGGTGTTGGTCACCACCACGAACAGCGTGACCGGCCGCAGCAGCGGCAGCGTAATGCGCCAGAAGCTCTGCCAGCGGCTGGCCCCGTCTACCGCCGCCGCGTCGTAGTAATCCTGCGGGATGCCCTGCAAGCCGGCCAGGTAGATCACGATGTAGTAGCCGACGTACTGGTAGATGGCGATGAAGATGATCACCAGCAGCGCCTGGTTGGGGTCTGCCAAGAAGGATTGGCGCGGCAGGCCCAGCGCCGCCAGCAGGTTGTTGATCAGGCCGTAGTTGCGGTTGAACAAGAAACCGAACAGCACCCCCAGCGCCAGCGGCGCGGTCATCACCGGCAGGAAATAGATCACGCGCCAGAACGTGCGAAACCGGATGCGGCTGTTGAGCAGCAGGGCAAACCCCAGCCCCAGCGCCACGTTGCTGGCCACGCCGCCGACAGCGAACAAGAAGGTGTTGAGCAGCGCCCGCGGGAAGACGTTGTCCTGCGTCAGCAGATACACGTAGTTGTCCAGGCCGCGCCACTGCATCTGGTTCACCGGCGCGATCATGTTCCAGTCGTGCAGGCTCACCCACCCGCTGAACAGAATCGGCCCCAGGAAGAACACGAACAGCCCGACCAGCGGGGCCGAGATGAACACGTAGGCCCACAGCGTCCGCTGGCGCATCAGGCTGGCCTGCGTGGCCCGGCGGCGGGTAAATGGAAGTGCGTTGGAAAGGTTCATTGCCTGCGCCTTGCTGGCCGCGCTCCGCCGCCCGCCTGCCGCGCGCAGCAGGCGGCGGGGACAGCCGAACGGTTGGGCCGTCCCCCTCAGCCTGCCGCGGCAGGCTGAGGGGGCGCAGCGACACGCGCTACTGAGCTGCCATCTCCGCCAGGACGGCGTCGCCCTCCATGGCGGCGGTCTCCAGCGCTGTGGCTGGGTCTTGCAGGCCGCTCAGCACGGCCTCAATCTCGGTCTGCAGCTTGGTCTTGATCTCCTGGCCGCCGGCCACCACCGGCTCGGGCCGGGCGTAGCGTGTGGATTCGACGTAGGCTGACAGGAAGAAGTCGCCCAGGTCCTCGGCAAAGGCCTCCTGATCCGGTATCAGGCTGGGGATAGCGCCCAGCTCGTTGACCAGGAAGTTGCCCATCGGCGAGCCGCTGCCGTCGGCGCGCGGCGTGTTCATCCAGCGGATCAAGTCCCAGGCCGCTTCCTGATGCGGCGAGCTTGCGTCCACCGACCACAGCCAGTTGTACGACAGCGTCGCGGTCTCGGTGCCGCTCGGCCCCACTGGAACCGGCGCCACACCGACCTCGGTGTCGTAGTCAATTCGCTCGGAGGCCATCAAGGTGGCGCGCCACCAGTTGGCCATGATCACCATGCCAACCAAACCGTTGGGGTACTGCCAGCCGGACACGCTCATGTCCATGCCGCCGCTCTCCAGCAGGTCTACGTAAAGCTGCAGCGTCTCTAGACCCTGCGGGCTGTTGAAGGCGGTGGCGCTGAGATCGGGCGTCAGGTAGTCGCCGCCGTTGGAGAACAGCAGCGCGTTGAAGGGGTGCACAATGCCAGAGTCCCAGCCGGGCAGCACGCCGAAGCCGACCTGGGTGATCGCGCCGGTGCTGTCGGTCTTGGTGATGGCGGCAGCGATCTCCACCAGCTCATCTCAGGTGGCCGGCGGCGCGTCGTAACCGGCCTCGGCCAGCAGGCGCTTGTTGTACAGCAGCAGGTAGGTGTTGATCTCAGTGGGGTAGCCCCACACCTGGCCGTTCACGGTGATGCCGTCAATCACCGCCTGCGGCGAGTTGGCGATCACCTCGTCTACGATGTCCTGCGGCGGCACAGCGATCAGGCCGTTCTCTCCGACGAAATCCGGCAGCCACAGGTTGTACAGGTGGTAGATGTCCGGGTTTGTGCCGGCTGTGCGCCCAGTGATGATGCGCGTCAGCAGGTCGTTGAACGGCACGGTTTGCAGCTCGATGGTGACGCCGGGGTTGTTGGCCATGTACTCATCGAACATGGCCTGCTGGGCCACCAACAGCCGCTCCTCGCCCCAGTGCGTCAGCACAGTGAGGGTGATGTTTTCCTGGGCCGCCACCGCGCCCAGCGCGCTCAGCGCCAGCGCCAGGGTCAGCAGCACAGTCAGCAGGCGTTTGTTTTTCATTTTTGTTCCTCCCAGACAAACTTACTTTGCGAACTTTACAGGCGGCGCTCCTCCGGTCAAGCCGGGTAGAGCAGGTAGGCGGCGCGCAGTTGTTTGAATGCTTCTACACCCTCCTTCCACGTGTCCACTAACTCGGCGACAGGACTGCCGGCGTCCAGGCGCAGCCGCACCTGATCGCCGCCGCTCAGCAGGTCAATCGGGTAATGGCCGCCCGGCGTCCACGGCTCGCGCCAGGCGAAGTGCGCCGGGTGCGCCTGCTTGACCTGCGCCAGCAGGTGCAGCGCCGTCTCCACGGGGCGAAAAGCGCTGCGGTCGGTTACGCACAGGTGTACGCCGGCGCACACCTGGCCCGCGTGCTTGCTGAACGTGGGGACGAAATACACCGGGCGGAAACGGACGCCCGGCAGGTTCAGCGCGTTGAGCGCCCCTGCCAGCGCCTCGCCGTTCACCCAGGGCGCGCCGATGTACTCGAACGGCCGCGTTGTCCCGCGCCCCTCGGACAGCGTCGTGCCCTCCACCAGGCACGTGCCGGGGTAAACGGTCAGCGAGTCGAGCGTTGGCAGGTTGGGGGAGGGCGGCACAAACAGCAGGCCGGTGTCGTCGAACCACATGCCGCGCCGCCAGCCGTCCAGGGGGACAACTGTCAGATCACAGTTGATGTTGAACACCGCGTTAAACAGGCGCGCGATCTCGCCCGCCGTCAGGCCGTAGCGCAGCGGAATGGGGTAGGGGCCGACAAACGAGGCAAAGCGCGGGTCAAGCGTGGGGCCTTCAACCGTCACGCCATTGAGCGGCGCCGGCCGGTCCAGCACGATCAGCGGCAGGCCGTTCTCGGCAGCAGCCTGCATGGTGTAGGCCAGCGTAGCCAGGTAGGTGTAGAAGCGCACGCCGCCGTCCTGCAGGTCGAACAGCAGGGCGTCCAGCCCGGCCAGCATCTCGGGCGTCGGCTTGCGCGTCTCGCCGTACAGGCTGTAGACCGGCAGGCCGGTCAGCCGGTCGGTGTAGGCGCTCACGTGTTCGCCGGCCTGGGCGTCGCCGCGCAGGCCGTGCTCCGGCCCAAACAGGGCGCGCAGGTTGACCGCCCGGTGCTGGCGCAGCCGCTCCACGCTGCTCACCAGCGCCGCGTCCACGCTGCTGGCCGAGGCCACTAGGCCAACCCGCCGCCCGGCCACCAGCTCTGTCCGGTCGGTCAGCAGCGCCTCCAAACCGATCCGCACGGTCACGGCGCGCCTCCGGTGGATTGGCGCAGCACCAGCTCTGGCGGCAGGACGATCTGCGTCGTCTCCGGCCGCTGGTCGCCCAGCAGCTCGAACAGCAGGCCCAGCGCCCGCTGGCCGATCTCTTCAAACGGCTGGCGGATGGTGGTCAGCGGCGGCGTGATGTACGCCGCCGCTTCGATGTCGTCGAAGCCCACCACCGACACGTCGTCCGGCACGCGCACGCCGGCCTCGGCCAGCGCCCGGTACGCGCCGATAGCCATCTGGTCGCCAGCGGCGAAGATGGCGGTGGGGGGCGGCGCGCTCTGCAGCAGGGATTGGGCCGCCAGGTAGCCAGAACGGTAGTCCCAGCGGTTGTTCACCGGGTTGGCGATCTGAACGCAGTCCAGGCCGTAGTCGGCCAGCGCCTGCCGGTAGCCCTCGACGCGCTGGCGCGCCACCTCCAGCGTGGGCGCGCCGGAGAGATGCGCGATGCGCCGGTGGCCCAGCTCAATCAGGTGGCGGGTCGCCAGGTAAGCCCCCTGCCGGTTGTCCACCGAGACCGACGGAATCAGCGGCGTAGCCAGACAGTCCACCAGCACCGTCGGGATGCGGCCGCGCTGAATTTCAGCGAAGGTCTTGTCGCGGTCTACCGCGTTGACGATCACCAGGCCGTCCACCAGGCGCTCGGCTACGGCCTCCAGGTAAGCGCGTTCGCGCCGTTTGTCCTGGCCCACGTTGTACAACAGCACACTGTAGCCGCGCGCGTAGGCCTCGGCCTCCACCGCGCTGGCGATCAGCGACAGCACCGGGTTGGTGATATCCAGCACCAGCAGCCCGATGAGCTGGGTGCGGCCGGTGCGCATGCTGCGCGCGATCGGGTCGCGCCGGTAGTTGAGCTGCTCGATAGCCTGCAGCACCCGCTCGCGCGTCTCTGCCGAGATGCTGCCCGTGCCATTCACCACGCACGACACCGTCTGGACCGACACGCTGGCCAGCTGAGCCACTTCGCGCATGGTGGGCGTTTTCACAGGCGCTGTCTCTCCCCGCGCTCGCCTTGGGTTGAACGTTCACTTGAACGTTAAATCTAGTGTAGCGCGCTTTGCAGCGCTGTCAACTAGGCCGCCCAACATTCTCTTTAAATTAGATTCCCTCTCTATCGAGAGGAGGGGCGGCGTTGAAGGCCCGCCCCGCTACGCGCCGCCGCGCGCGAACGCCTCTGCGTCAGCGAGCGGCGCAGTCGCCAGGCCGATCAGCCGGTCCGCGCCAGCGTAGTAGACCCACACCTCACCGCCAACGACGATGTTGGCGCAGCTGAAGATTACGTTGGGCACGTCACCGCGCAGCTCCCAGGTCTCTTCTGGTTGGATGATGTAGGTCGTGGGGCGGTGCAGCACCTTGGTGGGGTCGTGCAGGTCGAGCAGGGCCACGCTGGAGCGGTAGACGTGGGCCGGCCCGTAGCCGTGATAGAACAGCAGCCAGCCGTGCGCCGTCTTGATCGGCACGCCGTTCGCGCCGATGCTCTTGCTGTCCCAGTCGTCCGGCGTTGTGCCGGCGGGGCGCGGCGTCATGATCACCGTGTGGTCGGTCCAGTGGATCAGGTCGTCGCTGAACGCGATCCAAATGTTGGGGCTGCGCCGGTGCAGGATGCAGTAGCGCCCGCCGATCTTCTCCGGGAACAGCACGTGGTCTTTGTTGGGGGCGCGTTCCAGCGGGCCAATGTCCTCCCAGACGATCAGGTTCGCCGAGCGCGCGATCATCGGGAAGAAGCCGTTCGCGCCGAAGGCTGTGTACGTCATGTAGAACACCCCGTCGAGCGGCGTCACGCGCGGGTCTTCCACGCCGCGGTAGTCGTCGCGCCCCTGGTGCGGCGTGAACACCGGGTTTTCAAGCCGGTTCCAAACCAGCCCGTCGGCGCTGACAGCGTAACCGATGGACGACACGAAATCCACGCCCTGGGCGCGGTAGAGCATGTGGAACAGGCCGTTGTGCGGCAGCACGGCGCAGTTGAACACGTTCTGCGCCTCCCAGCGGCGCAGCGGGTTGGGGTAAAGCAGCGGGTTGGCGGGATGCCGCGCCAGTTTCAGGATCACGGGTGTTCCTCCCAGGTGGATGCGCCGGTGAACATGTTGTAGGTTAGCGTAAAGCGCCGGCCGTCGGGCAGCTCGAACGTCCGCCGGGCCACCGCTGGCTGCAGGTAGAAAGCGTCCACTTTGGCCAGCGTTGGGTTGTCCTGGGCGCTGCCGGCGTGGCCGTAGCGCAGTGTGTGCTCGCCCGCCGCCAGCCGCACCGGTTCGGCGGTCACCAGGTCGAGCCAGAAGTAATCTGAATCGGGCGAGACGGTCTGCGGCAGCAGCACAGGCGGACCGTCGTCGAGGCGCACCTCCAGCGCCACATCTGGCGCGGGGGCTGGCGCGGCCGCCATCCCCGGTGCGACCAACTGAAGCTTGAGCAGGTTGGCGGCCACATCCGGATCGCGGCCGGTCAGGTTCATAAACGAGCTGCCGCCGATGCCGCGCCCCGCCTCGAAGCCGAACTGCAGCCCAGCCTGCGGCGCGCTGATGCACAGCGCCGCCCAGGGCAGAGCCGCTTCGTAGGTGTAGCCGCCGTCCGCCGGCTGCCAAGCCAGCGCCGCCCCGCGCAGGAAGCCTGTGCCGATCCAATCCCACACCTGCGGGCCGTCCGGCGTCTGCGCCAGCGTAACCTTGGCGGAAAGCCGCTGCGCGTCCGGCGCGGCGGTGAAGTACAGCCACAACGCATCGCCCTGCCAAGCCGCGCTGAGCGTGAACGGCTGCTCGTGCTGGGGGTCGCGCACCTCGGCCAGCAGATAGAGGTAGTCGTCGTCCCAGGCCAGCCGCACGGCGTGGCTGTCCACGTCCGGCCCCTGCCACAGGCCGGCCCCGCGCAGGAACTGGCGCTGCGTGTTGGATTCGAGCGCAGGCCAGCCCGCCGGCCAGTCGTCGCCGCTGCCGTCTATCACGAGCGGGGCAGGGGCGCGCGGCACGTGCGCCGCGCCGCCGGCTGCCGCCTGGCGCATGTGGGCGGCATAGAGCAGGTAGTCGTCTTCGCGCTCCACGGTGAAGCGCAGGCGCATGCGCTGCCCCTCGCCCAGCCCGACATAGCGCCCGCCGCTCACGTAGCCCTCGCCAGTCCAGCCCAGCGTGTAGTACACCGGCGTGCCCACCACGCGCTGACCGTCTTCAGCCTGCAGCACGCGGTAGCTGGTGAACGGCAGCGGCCGCGCCTGCAGCAGGTCGGCGGCCTCGGGCACGTCCGCCACCGCGATAAGGCTCATCAGCCCCTCAATGGTGGACTCCGCGCCGGCGTTGCGGTTGACGCGCCAGGGGACCGGCCCGTCTATGCCGTCCAGCACGCGGCCAGTGGCCGGGTCGTACATCGGCACGCCGGCCATGTTGCTGCCGAAGTACCAGCTCACGGCCAGCCCGCCCCAGCGGGCATAGCGCGCGTCGCCGGTGGCGCGGTAAAGCGCCATGTAGGCCTGCACCAGCATGTTCGTGCCGTAGGCGATCTGGTTGAGCCGGTCCGGCACGACGCCGATGTGGCGGAAGCGCTCCAGCGCCAGGTGGCGCAGCAGGAACGACTCAGCGGCAGCCGCTGCCGAGTCGATCCAGTCCTGCCGCTCCAGCGCCACGCCGGCCTCGACCAGCGCGTGGGGCATGTGCGCGCCCCAATCGTGCCAGAAGCCGGGCGCGTTGGCGCGCACCGGGTGCAGGCCAAAGGGGTAGGTCAGGTGATCGCCCAGGCGGTACTGCGCGATGCCGTCCGCGATCATGGCGATCGTCTCCGCCGTCGCTGGGTTGGGCCGCGCTCGGTAGTAGGCGGCCATCCCCAGCAGGCCGATGCTGGCCACCGCCGGCTCGCCGCCCGGAATCCAGGCCGGCACGTCGAAGCCGTGCACCGCCGTGAACTGGCCGTAGTTGGTCAGGCCGGCGCGCACGGCGCGCTCGGTTTTCAGGTAAGCTGCCGCCAGCTGGTCAGCGTAGCCGGCGCTGACCTGGTCGAAGACGCGCACACCCTCGCCCAGCGCCCACAGGGCGCGCATCGCCCACCAGCCCAGGCTCTTGTAGCTCGTCCCGCCGAAGCGGTTGATCGTGCCGGCGCGGTCGGTCACGAAGTTGTAGAACGCGCCGTCCTCGGCCTGCATGTACAGCACGAAGTTAAGGCACAGCCGCGCCAGCTCCAGCAGCTCTGGGTCGCCTGTTCGCTCGTACTGCCACAAATAGACCAGCGCCGCCCGCGCCACGTCGTCCACCGCGCTCAGGCCCTCGCCGGCGGCGTCTACCCACCTGTAGTCTGGGTACTCGGAATAGATGTGCACCAGCGCCATTTCCTCGCCGGCTATTTCCACTTTCTCGGTCAGAAAGCGCAGGTGATCTAGGTTCACCACGTCAGCCTCAACCTGCGCGCCGGCAGTGACGCCCAGCAGCGCCAGCAGCAGCGCAGCCGCCGCTATCAGCCCACACATCGCTCATCCTTTCACTGCGCCAATGTTGATGCCGTCTAGGAACTGCTTCTGCGCCAGGAAGTAGATCACCAGCACCGGCAGCGCCATCATCGTGGACATGGCCATCATGTACTGCCACTGCGGCACGTCAATTGAGAGCGAGCGCTCGAAGAAGCGCATTGCCACCGAGAGGGGGAAGAACTGCGGCGTGCTCAGGTAGATCAGCGGCCCCTGGAAGTTGTTCCAGTTGCCCTGGAACGACAGCACGGCGATCGCCAGCAGGATCGGCCGGATCAGCGGCAGCATGATGTGCCAGTAAATCTGGGCCACGTTGGCCCCGTCCATGATGGCCGCCTCTTCGATCTCGCGCGGCACAGTGAGGAAGAACTGGCGCATCAGGAACACAAAGAGCGGCCCCCAGGCGAACAGCGACGGCCACGTCAGCGGGTCATACGTGTTCAGCAGCCCCAGCTCTTTCCAGATAAGGAAGGTGGGCACGCGCGTGATAATGCCCGGTATCATCACCGTCGCCAGCATGATCGTGAACACGATGTCGCGCCCGCGCCAGCGGAAGCGGGCGAAGCCGTAGGCCACCAGCGACGCGCTGAAGATCTCGCCGAACATGGCCAGCAGCGTGATGAACAGCGTGTTGCCGATGATGCGCGCAAACGTCATGCCCGGCGCGATCGAGGCCAGCTTCTCCCACACCTCGATGTAGTTCTGCGGCGCGGCAGGGTTCGGGATGAAGTTGATCTCTGGTAGAAAGAGCTGCTCCGGCGTCTTGAGCGACGTGGAGACCATCCACAAAAACGGAATCAGCACCAGCACGGCGCACAACACCAGCAGCGCGTAGATAACGATCTGGCGCAGGCGGTAGCCTGGCTGCACCGGCTGCGCCGGCGCCAGCTCGACCTGTGTCATGCTCCGCGTTGTCATGCTCGTTTCTCCTCGCGCGCGCCCTGGTAGAACACCCAAGCCTCGGACGACCGGAAGATGAGCGCCGTCAGCGCCAGGATCAGCAGCAGCATGATCCAGCCCATCGCCGACGCCATCCCCATGCGCCGGAAGTTGAACGCTTCCTGGTAGATCAGCCAGTTGAGGAATGTCCCCACTGCGTCCGGCGTCTGGATAAAGGCCGCCACCTCGAACACCTGCAGCGCCCCGATGGTCGAGACGACCAGGTTGTAGAACAGCGCCGGGCTGAGCATGGGGATCGTCACGTGGCGGAACTTGGCCCAGCTCCCGGCCCCGTCAATGTCGGCCGCCTCGTACAGGTCCTGCGGAATGCCCTTCAGCCCGGCGAGCAGAATCACCGAGTTCGCGCCGAACACGCCCCACAGGCTGATAATGATGAAGGCCGGCATCGCCAGCGCGGGATCGGTAAACCAGCGCGGCGTTTCGATCCCCAGCAGGCTGTACAGCGGGGCCAGCAGGTTGTTGAGCAGGCCGGACTGCGGCGCGAAAATCCAGCGCCACAGCAGCGCTGTGGCCACCGCCGGCAGGATAGCGGGCATGTAGAACAGCACGCGCCACATGCCCAGGAACTTGACCTTCTGGTTGAGCAGCAGCGCCACCCCCAGGGCGCCGACCAAGCCCAGCGGCACGCTCAAAAAGGCGTAGGGCAGCGTCAGCCGCACGGCCCGCCAGAACCCCTCCTCGCGCGCGCCGAACACAAAACCGCCGTCGCCGATCTGCACGCGCATGACCTCGCGGTAGCCGCGCCCCAGCGCCTCGGCGCTGCGCTGGTTCGCGCTCTCCAGCGCCGCCAGCTTCACGTCGAACAGCTCGACGTAGTTTTGCCCGCCCACCCACTGCGGCGGCCGGAACAGGTTGTATTCGGTAAAACTGAGGTACAGCGACGCGCCGATTGGAAACAGCGAAAACAGCACGAACCCGATCACCCACGGCGTGACCAACGCCCGCCCTGTCGCTGCCTCGCGGTTGACGCCCAACACGAGCTGCACCCGGTAGACCAGGTAGATAATCACACCCAGCCCAACAGCGACGCCGATATAGCGCATCAGCGTCGGGGTGTAAGTTGCCAGCGCACCGGGGTCCATGAGCGGCGGCTCTCCCTTCTCAACTGCGTCTTTGACGTGTGAGAAATACGGACGGGGAGGCCAGCCCGCGCCTCCCCGTCCTGTTTGTCATCCTGCGTTAGGGCAGGGTGTCCTCTAGGTCAGGCCGCACTTCCGCCGCCAGCTCGGCCGGCGTCAGGTCGGTCTCGTTGTTGAGCAGCGGCCCCCAGAACTGCGACCAGAACACGCTGTCGAACTGGGCGTAGTTGCCGAAGATGGGCAGGGCGCGCATGTCCGCCGCCGCCTCGATAATCGCCTCGGCGCTGGCCGCCTTGCGCGGCTCGGACGCCACCAAGTGCTCAACCGTGCCCTGCGAGATGCGCGGCGACACGATCTTCCACGAGTGGATGCCCTCTGTCACCGCCACCAGCGCCTTGCACGCCAGCTCAGGGTACGCCGTCTGCGCGTTGATCACGGTGCTGGCGTTCCAGGCGAACGTCGTGTGGCTGCCGGTCTTGGGGTGGCCGGGCACGCGCACGACGCCCACGTCCAGGCCGGGCACGCGGTCCAGGTCGTCGGCCGCGCCGCCCATGAACATGGCGATCTTACCGGCCTTGAACATCTCGCCGAAGCCCTGCTCGCTGATGATCTCGCGGCTGGGCGACAGCTCTGGGTTGAAAGCCGTGCTCAGGTAGAACTCGAACCCCTCCAGGAACTCCGGGCTGTCAATCGGCGCGCTGGTGAAGTCCGGCGAGATCAGCTCGCCGCCGGCCTGCCACACGAAGATGAACGGCGGCGGCCAGCCGTTGTTGATGAAGCCCCACTGGTCAACCGTGCCATCGCCGTTGGTGTCCAGCGTCAGCGCCTTGGCCATCTCGATGAAGTCGTCCCACGTCCAGTCTGGGGTGGGGTAGTCCAGCCCGGCGGCGTCGAACAGCGCCTTGTTGTAGTAGGTCACCACCGGCTGCGCGATCCACGGCAGGCCGTAGATGCCGCCCTCATACTCGTTGACCGCCAGGATGCCGGGGTAGTAGTCGCTCAGGTCGCCCGCTGTGCCCGGCTCAGCGTCGGCCAGGCACTCGGTCAGGTCCATAAACACCCCTTCCGATTTGAGCGCCATGTTGTTCTGGTCAATCCAGAACAGGTCAGCACCGGTGTTGCCGGCCAGCTGCGTCTTAACCTGCGTATAGTAGTCGCTGGGGATCGGCTCGTGGATGATGCGGTACTCGCTCTGGCTGGCGTTGATCTCATCCAGGATCACCTGCAGCTCGGCGGCCTCATCCACGCCGGCCCAAGTGGACATGCGGATCACGACCGGTTCCTGGGCCAGCGCCGGCAGGGCCAGCGCTGCCACCAGCAGGGCAAGCATGACTGGCAGTAGTGTGCGTTTCATAAGCAAATCGCCTCCTGTTTCATATGAGCGTTTCATGTGTTTTTGACTGACCAGCTAAACTCAACCTTGTGTAGATGGCGTCACGCCTCCTTTCGCGGCGCGCTCGATTCGCGCGCCACCAACTGCACAGCCACGATTACCTCGGCAGGGGCCGCCTCTGGGTCTTGCAGCAGCGCCAGCAGCCGGCTGGCGGCCTCCCGGCCCATCTGCCGCTTGGGAATGTTCACAGTTGTCAGCGGCGGGTTGTTCAGCGCCGCCCAGTCAATGTCGTCAAAGCCCACCACCGAGAGGTCGCCCGGCACGCTGCGCCCGGCCTTTTGCGCCGTGCGGATCGCGCCGATGGCCATGGCGTCGTTGACGGCGCAGATGGCCGTCACCTCGGGGTGCTGGCGCATGAGCTGGTCGTAAGCCTCTGCGCCGGAGTCAATCGTCGTGCGATCCACGTGGGCGCTGTAGAGCGGCAGGCCGGCCCGCTGCAGCGCGCGCCGGTAGCCGCCTACGCGCCGCGCATTGCTCGGCCAGTGGGCCGGGCCGGCGATCACGCCGATAGCGCGGTGGCCGCCGTCCAGCAGGTGCTGCGCCGCGCGGTAGGCCCCGGCTTCGTCGTCGCTGTTGACGCAGTTGGCCGGCCAGTACTCCAGCCGGTTGTCCACCAGCACCACTGGCAGGCCGGTTTGCAGCATCGCCATGATGAATTCCGTCGGAATGTCCGGCCCGGCCAGGATCATGCCGTCAATGCGCCGCTCTTTGGTGAAGCGGAAGCCCTGCGGCGCGGCCAAGATGTCGTCCGTCAGCGTGCCGATCGTCACGTGGTAGGCGGTCTGGGCGCAGGTCTGCTCCACGCCGTGCAGGATTTCGCCGTAGAACGGGTCGGCCTGCGTCGGCAGACCGGGCTTCTCGCGCACGAAAAACCCCAGCGTGAAGGTCTGCGCGGTCGCCAGGCCGCGCGCATTCAGGCTGGGGCTGTAGTTCAGTTCGCGGGCGCGCTGCAGAATGCGGGCGCGCAGCTGGGCGCTTACGCCGGGGCGGTCGTTGAGCGCCCGCGACACCGACGCGCTAGAGATATTGAGGTCTGCAGCAATCTGTTCAATAATAGACGGCATAAGTGTCTTAGCGTTATTTTTGCGTAAGCGCTTACGTTAAGCATAGCGTTAAACAAGCGCCGCTGTCAAGCTGATTTGTGCAGCCTGCCTGAATAAGGAGTCCTGATGGTCTTCACCCGCCATCCTGCCAACCCGCTGCTCTCGCCCGCTGACGTCGCCCCCTCGCGCCCGGATTTCGAGGTCATCGGCGTGTTCAACGCCGGCGTCGCCCGCTGTGGCAGCGACGTGATCCTGCTGCTGCGCGTGGCCGAGCGCCCGCGCCAAACCGACGCCGACCGCGTGGCCTTTCCCTACCTACAGCCCGACGGCCAGCTGACTGTGCACACCACTGATCGCGCCGGCGGCCGCTACGACCTCAGCGACGAGCGCGTCGTGGTGGACACACACACCGGCGACACCTTCCTCACCAGCATCAGCCACCTGCGCCTGGCCCGCAGCGCTGACGGCGTCCACTTCACTGTAGACAGCCAGCCCTGGCTGCTGCCGCAGCCGCCCTACGAGTCGTTCGGCGTGGAGGACGCCCGCATCACCCCGCTGGACGGCCGCTTCTACGTCAACTACAGCGCCGTCAGCCCGCTGGGCATTGCCACTGCGCTGGCCTCGACCCAGGCTTTCGAGCCGCCGGCGCGCCACGGCGTGATCTTCCCGCCGTCTAACCGCGACGTTACGATCTTTCCGGCGCGCATTGACGGCTGCTACGTGTGCTACCACCGCCCCATGCCCAGCCCGTTTGGCAGCCTCAACATCTGGCTGGCTCGCTCCTCCGATCTGCGTCGGTGGGGCGATCACCAGCTCGTGCTGCAAACCGCTCCGGATGGTTGGGAGAGCGGGCGAGTCGGGGGCGGCGCGCCGCCGATCCTCACCCCTGAGGGCTGGCTTTCGATCTACCACGCCGCCGACCGCCAGCACCGCTACTGCCTGGGCGCGTTTCTCACCCCGCCCGACGCGCCGGAGCGCGTCATCCGGCGCAGCGCGCGCCCTGTCCTCTGGCCGCAGGCGTCCTACGAGGCGCACGGCTTCTTCGGCAACGTGGTCTTTACCTGTGGGGCGCTGCTGGAGGGCGACGTGCTGCGCGTCTACTACGGCGCCGCCGACGCCTGCGTGGCGCTGGCCGAGGCCCCTCTGTCCGACGTGCTGGCGCACACCGTTCCCGTGGGCTGAGTCAGCGGGGGGCGTGCCGGTAGCCCAGCACGATCTTGGCGACAGCCCGGCTCACGTCAGGCGCGAGGTATTCCGGCGGCGGGTTCCAAGCTGGCGGCGCGGCCAGCACGGCGCGGACACACGCCAGGATCGTCTCGGCGTCCGCGCCGCTGAGCATGTTGCTGCCCACCTCGACCGTCTCGGGGCGCTCGGTGGTGTCGCGCAGCGTGACAGCGGGCACGCGCAAGATGCAGCACTCCTCCTGCACCGTGCCGCTGTCAGTCAAGACACACAGGGCGTCTTGTTCCAGGCGCACGAAATCGAAGAAGCCCACCGGCTCGAAGGCGCGCACGCCGCCGCTGTCCAGCGTCTGGCCCTGTTTTTCGAGCTGGCTGCGCGTGCGCGGGTGCAGGCTGCACACCACCGGCAGGCTGTAGGCCTGGTGCAGGCGGCCCAGCGCCGCGATGAACTGCGCCAGCCGCGCCGGCTGGTCTACGTTTTCGGCGCGGTGCAGCGTCACTAGAAAATACCGGCCCGCCGCCAGCCCCAGCTTGTCCAGGGCGCGGCTGGCGGCGATCTGCGGCGCGTAGTGATCGAGCACTTCTTTGATCGGGTTGCCGGTGACGAAGATGCGCTCGCCGGCGATGCCCTCGCGCAGCAGGTTGGCGCGGCTGCGCTCGGTATAAGGCAGCAGCACGTCGCTGCTGTGATCAATCACCCGCCGGTTGACTTCCTCCGGCACGCGGTCGTCAAAGCAGCGGTTGCCCGCTTCCATGTGGTAGACCGGAATGCCCAGCCGCTTAGCGACGATGGCGGACAGGCCGCTGTTGGTGTCGCCCAGGATCAGCAGGCGGTCGGGTTGTTCGGCGCGCATGACGCGCTCGCTCTCGCTGAGGATGCGCCCGACCTGCGCCCCGAACGACTCCGCCCGCACGCCCAGATAGTGATCGGGCGGGCGCACGCCCAGCTCGGCGAAGAACACGTCGCTCAGGCTGGGGTCGAAGTTCTGGCCAGTGTGCACCAGCACGTGATCGCACAGCGCGTCCAGCGCGGGGATGGCGCGGCTGAGGCGGATGATCTCCGGGCGCGTGCCCAGCACCGTCATCAGCTTCATCGCAGCAGCTCCGCGCCGGCCTGCGCCTCGACGTCTTCCACCAGCAGACGGCGGGCGCGCAGCAGCGCCGCCAGCGCCGCGCGGCTCATCACGCCTTCGGCGGAGCTGTACTCGCCGGCCAGCGCCGGCTCGGTGCCGCTGTCGTCGCGCAGTTCGGGCAGCATCGGGCGGATGACGTAGTACGCGCCGCGCTGCACGGTGCGGTGGGCCTCCTCCTCCGAGATGAGTATCTCGTGCGTTTTCTCGCCGGGGCGGATGCCGATGTAAGTCGTGGCGATAGGCCGGTCGCCGATCAACACGGCGGCCAAGTCAACGATGCGAGCAGTGGGCGCGCGCGGGATGTACGTCTCGCCGGGGAGCGCCTCGCGCAGCGCGGCGAACACCGTGTCCACCGCGTCGTCTAGGCTGAGCAGGAAGCGCGTCATCTCCGGCGTCGTCAGCGTGACCGGCCCGCCGCTGCGGATCTGCTGGTGGAACAGTGGGATCACCGACCCGCGCGAGGCCAGCACGTTGCCGTAGCGCACGCAGACAAAGCGCGCACCGGGGCAGTCAATGTTGGCCTTGACAAACACGCGCTCCTGAATGGCCTTTGTCATGCCCATCACGTTGACCGGCTTGCAGGCCTTGTCCGTCGAGATGCCGATCACCGTCTCGACCGGCAGGTCGAGTTCGCGAACGGCGCGGACGATGTTCTCGGCCCCGCCGATGTTGGTCTGCACGGCCTCGTAGGGGAAGTACTCGCAGGTGGGAACCTGCTTGAGCGCGGCAGCGTTGAACACCACGTCAATGCCGCGCAGGGCGGAGCTGACACTGTGGAAATCGCGCACGTCGCCGATGCGGAAAGACAGCGTCTCGCGGAAGCTGCGGTAGATCACCTCATCAGTGGTGACGCCGCGGCGCAGGTACTGCTGGCGCATCTCGTGCTGTTTGGCTTCGTCGCGCGAGAGCACGACGATCTGCTGCGGCCGGCCCAGCTCGGCGGCCAGCAGGCGGCGCACCAGCACCTGCCCCAGCGAGCCAGTCCCGCCGGTGACAAGCACGCGCTTGTTTTCGAGCGGCAGTGTGTTGGACATGGTTAGTCGTCAGTCTCCGATCGTCAGTCACTGCAAGGGGTTCGATGCGTCAAAACCCGCTCCGTCTTGAGAGGGGGTTAGGGGGCGAGGTGCGCCATCGCCGCGGCCATCTCATCCCAGGGTTTGGGCGCGAAACCGGTGGCGGCGCAGAAGCGGCTGCCGTCCAGGCTGCGGTCAACGGCCACCTGCGCGTCAGGGATGATCTGGACGCCGCGCCCGTAGGCGGCGTTGAACAGGCACAGCAGATCGTACTTGCTGATCGGCTGCGACGCCAGGTGATACAGGCCGCGCAGCTCTGGGCGCGGCAGCACGCAGTCGCGCAGGATGGCGGCGATTTCGCCGGTGGGGAAGCCGCTGAACACCGCGCGCGTGTAGCCCTTCACCGGCCCCGGCTGCGCCAGAAACCACTCCAGCAGGCCGTAGCGCGTGCCCAGCTCGCGCCCTACCAGCGACGTGCGCAGCGTGAGCGCGTGCGGCTGGTCGGTTACTTCGCCCAGCGCCTTGGTGCGCCCGTAGAGGTCCTGCGCCGTGACCGGGTCGCTTTCGCGGTACATGCCCCGCTGGCCGTCGAAGACGCAGTCGGTGCTGATGTGGATCAGGCGCGCGCCGGCAGCGGCGCACAGCGCGGCGAGCTGGTGCGGGAAGCGGGCGTTGATGTCTATGGCGAGCAGCGTGTCGTCGGCTTCCTTGCGCTGCTTGATCAGGCCGACGCAGTTGATCACGACGTCGGGGCGGGCGGCGGCAAAGGCGCGCACCACGCTCTCGAAGCGCAGGGCGTCCACGCCGCCGATCAGGCGGGCCGGGTTGACGCCGGGCAGGGCGGCCAGGGCGTCAATTCGGCCGCGGGCGGCGGCCCAAGTGGGGTAGTGCGGGCTGAGATCGAGCAGCAGGCGGTGGCCCAGCATTCCCGTCCCGCCCAGGATGAGGAGGGTCATGTGGCCCTGGTTCTGGCTGTGTGCGGCGTTTGGGGGCACTTTGGCGGCCTTTTTTGCGCGAAATCGAACCGGCGCAGGCGTGGGGCGGCTGGCCAGCCAGCGCGCCCACGCGCTGGGGTTGATTATACACGCAGACGGCGGGGGCCGCCGCCTGGGGCTGTGTCATAGGGCAGGCCAGCGCGAGGTTGCGCTCGCGTTAAAATCGTCGTTCCTCGCGCATCAATGGACAAAAGCTACAAATGCATGGCCGCGAGCACAGTGTGATAGATATCGCGCACCTCGGCGGCAGTGCGGCGGACATCGAACAGGCGGCGCACATGCCGCTGGCCGCTGGCGGCCAGCTCGCGGGCGCGGGCCGGGTTGTCGAGGGCCTGGTGGATGGCGGCGGCCAGGCGCGACGGGCTGCGCGGCGGCACAAGCCAGCCGGTTTCTCCAGGGATAACGACGTCGGGAAAGCCGCCGACGTTGGTGCTGATGGTCGGCACAGCCAGCAGCAGCGACTCGGCTGCGCCGCCGACATTCTCCGAATGCGATGGATGAACCACGACATCGAAATCGGCGTAGAGAGCGGCGATATCGCCGCGCGTGCCAAGGAAAACAGCGGCATCGCCGAGGCGCTGACGGCCGTAGGCGCGCACCTGCTGTTCGTAGGCGGTGACGTTGTTCCACGCGCCGCCAGCGAACACGCCGATGACTTCGGGGCGCTGCTGGCGAACAAGCGCCAGCGCGTCTATTAAATCTTCATGGCCTTTGAGGCCGCGCGACTGGCCGAGGTAGCGTTTGGGGGCGTACATGTAAGCGACCATGCCGACGATGCGCTGTTCGGGCGCGAGGCCGAGTTCGGCGCGGAGCGCGCCGGGCACGGCGGGGACGAACGAATCGGTGTCAATGCCGTAGTAGGACAAGAAGACGCGCTGCGGCGCGATGCCGGATTGGAGATAGCGGTCGCAGGTCCAGCGGCAGGAACCGATCCACGCATCGGCGGGGCCAGCGGAAGCGATCTCGGCACGGCGGAAAAACGGGTGTTCCAGGTGGAGTGGGCCGGGAACCTGAAACAGACGTGGGACCGGATGCGAACGGCCCAGGGCCAGCCGCATGGCAAGCGTCGTGCCGACGAAATGGCTGTGAACGATGTCCGGCTGAACAGCGTCTACCAGGGCGCGCAGGCGGGCGAACAGCGCCGGCCAGGACTGCGGGCGGCGGATGGGCAGGTCGAACTGGGCGAGGTGGACGGTGACGCCAGCGGCACGGTAGTGCGGGACGAGCGGGCCGTCCGGCAGGGCAGCGTGAACCTCTAGGCCATATTCGACGAGCAGGCGCATCTGGCGCAGCGCCCAGGCAGCCCCGACAGCGGTCTTGAGCAGGTGCAGGACGCGCATCAGACCTCACCCCTAAATCCCCTCTCTGCGTGGAGAGGGGACTTGAGCAGCAGTGCGCGCTTTGACTTCGCGGTAGAAGGCGACGCGGCGCTGGCGCAGGATGTCCTCGTGATAGGCGCGGGCGGTTTCCAGGCTGCGGGCGGCCATGCGGGCGCGGCGGGCCGGATCGCGCAGGACGGCGGCGATGAGCGCGGCCAACGCGGGCGCGTCGCCGGGCGGGACCATGTCCTCCGGCGGGAGCAGCTCCGGGATGCCGCCGGCGGTGGAGCCGACGCAGGGGAGGGCGCGCGCCATCGCTTCGATCATGGCGCGGGGCAGGCCTTCGGTGCGCGAGGGCAGGGCGAACAGATCGGCTTGATCCAACTGAGCGCGCACGGCATCACCCGCTGTAAGCTGGCCAGTAAAGGTGACGCGGCCGGCCAGGCCGCGCGCGGCGGCCAGCGCTTCGAGTTCTGGGCGGTGCTTGCCGTCGCCCACCAGCACCAGGCGCAGGTCCAGGCCAGCCCGAAGGCAGAGCGCGGCGGCTTCGATGAGCACGTCCGGCGCTTTGTAAAGCTGGGCGAGCGAGCCGACGGTGACGACGGTGAACGGCCCGGCGGCGCGGGGCGGGCGCGGGGCGGGCGTGAAGGCCGCATCCGGCAGTTCGACATCGTAATAATAGGTCACAAACGCTTTTTCCGGCAGTTCGACGCTGGAATAGTGGGTTGTGAACGCGCCGGGGGCGGGCGGGTAGCGGCGCTGGAGCGCCTCGCGCGTGACATAAGCGGCGGCGCAGGCCCCGGCGCACTGGGCGCGAAGCTGGCGGGCGAACGACCAGCGGAAATAAGGGCGCAGGGGATGGCGCACCGCGCCGGGGGCGAACACGTCGTAGGGATCGCCGACAACTTCGACGGCGTAGGGGCGGCCCCGGAGGGCGGCGCGGGCCGGGACGGCAAGCTGCGAGGGCACGCGCAGGATGACCGCGCCGGGGACACTGACGGCGGCGCTGACAGCGGCGCGCACCGCGCCGATGGTGCGGGCGTATTCCAGCGGGCCGAGATAGTGCGGGACAGGGGCAAAAACCACGCCGGGACCGTCGGCGCGCAGCCAGTCAGACGGGACGGCGGGCACGTCCTGGACGCGGGCGCAGGGGCGGACGGCGGCGAACACATCCAGGTAGCGCGTCCAGAAGGGGTAGGCGAAGGCGGCCTGCGTCCAGAGCGCGCCGTCAGGCGTGCGGGCGAAGCGCTGTTCAACAGTGACGGTGAGGTTCATGGGGCGATTCCCTGCTGTCGCCAATAGTTTTGGAGCTTATAGGCGCGCGCGGCTGGGCCAGAAAATATAACAATGACCACATAAAACAGGACCGCATAGATGCTACCTTTGATTAATGCCAGACTATCGTTGCGGAGGGAATAAGCAAGAAAACCCGTAAAAAACACACTGAAGTACAGATAAAACGGATTAACAGATATTCTGTTAAATATAAAGCGTTGCAGCATAGCAACAAAAGAGAAAAAGAAAAACACACCAGCATAGCCGAAGTTCATATAGGCTTCAGCATCTAAGGCAAAGCCGTACCCTGAAACACCGCCAGGGGCATAGAAGTCTTTAAACCAGTTAATCAGATAAAAATCTGTGCTATAAATTTGATTTGGCAGCAGATTGAATAAACTGTTAAGGTATGTTTGACCATTATAGAACGAGTCAAAAGTTCTCATCAGATCGAAAACCTGGGTGTTGATAAACAGCAGCGTTCCCTGATTAAGCATACTTTCGAGGCCAAATCCAACTTGGGCGGTGTCGAATCGCAGTACGAAGATATAGGTTGCTAAAGCGGTAAGCGTTACGGCAACGAGGCCGAAGCGAAGAGTATTAAGGATTCGGGGTGTTTGACTAGAGCGTACAAGCAACTGCCTGTGCAAAATAATGCTCATTAACAAAAAAATGAAGTCGCGTTCTTGAAAACCGACACAATATATTAGATAGAGCGCAAAATTGATTGTATATAAAACACGGGTTCCGCTGGAGTTCTTGCGAAAAAAATAGAACGACAAAACGTAAAATTGCAGCAACAGCACGTTATAATGCAGCGATGCGCCGATATAATTGATTTGAGTATTTTTTGGTAACCCTAAAACAGTTGGCAACACAAAAGCAAATGCATAAAGCTGATATGCAATCAGGATAAGTAAAACGAAATTCAACGCAAAAAAACGGGCAGATGGGTGCTCCAGAATTTCTACAGCCTGCTTATATTTTGGCCTGATTACAGTAGAGATAATAAAAAAGGCACTTAAACCCAGTAAAAAGATGAAGCTTGCTTCAGGGATTCGATGTTGAAGAGTGCCAAAGTATATCTGCCCTCCAATAAGAAAATTTATTACCGGCCCAAAGGCAAAATAGAAATAAAACCCTGCAATAGCAAACAAAGGATCTTTGAGACCGTGCCGGAAGTACATAATTAGCAGCATGAACAGGGAAACTGCCAGTGCAAACCAGACGAAGGTCAGGTCCATATAGGTATTGTTTTGGTTGGAATCAAATTATCCGTAACAATCAAAGTTCACCCTCTATAGAATCAGGTAACTGCCCAATTCCCCAGATAGTTGCTTGCCAGCCTACACCTTTAGGCAGGTAGCCTGCAATGACATTCCATGCGTGCGAGATGAATAGGTAAAGGTGGCTGGCAAAATCGCGTTTCGATGCAACCGAGCGTAGTTTAGGCCCACCGTCCCAACCGACCCGTACCTTCTCCAACCCTACATCGGTCATCACTTTAAGAAGCTTGTCTCTGTGCATTATGTCCAAGTTATGTACTTTCAGAGCCTGTGGATCAAAACGCCTGATGAGATGCCGGACTAGAACGGGGCTGTAGTTGGGGATAGTGATAAGGACATAGCCGCCTGGTTTGGCAAGGCGTTTATGTTGTTCAACTATCTCCGTTACATCTTCAAAATGCTCAATAAAGCCATGCGATGTTACAATGTCAAATCTATCTTGAGAGATAAATTCACGTACGTCTCCCAAGTGTATTTTCGCATCAATTCCGTCAGAACTGAATCCGCGTGTGGTTATTTCAATCCCTTCATCAGCATAGTCAATTCCGTGCAACCGAAAATTCGGTTTAAGTTCCTTAAATAATTTCAGCATTGTTCCAGGCGCACATCCTATCTCAAACAAATCCGCTTCATCCATCTTGGTTTCATTTAACAAATGCAAAAACATCTGACGAGTTTTCCGAGTACTTTGATAGCGTAACGCCATGCTAATTCTGGATTTTCTCTTTTCCTGAATCCAAACCCTGTCCCAATACTCTGAGTTAGTCAAATCATTTGATGATGTTCTATTGTGCGGCATCAGTTTTTACCCGTTGTTTTGCAACTAAAAGAAACACGAGAACACTAAAGCACACTAGCAAGACAAGAGAATTCGCAACAGAAATCCAGGCAGCGCCTATTAAGCCCATATGGGGTATGAGGACTAGAGAACCAACAAGAGTTGTTAGTAGTCCTAATAGAGAAATGCCCAATTGCCCTCTGAAATGATGTGTTGCCACAATGCTATACCATATTGGCGCACTAATATAGCTAATTGCCGCACCAATCATAAGCACAATGAATACATCCACGTATTGCGCATACTCGGGTTGGTAGATAATGGATAGGAACTCACGTCCAAGTGCAATTGATCCAAATACAAACGCTATACTAATCACCGCGGAAATCATGATTAGTTTTTTTAGAAAGCGCACGAAAGAGGAAACATCAGCCACGAAATATTGAGACAAACGAGGAACAGATGCCTGCCCAACTGCATAGACCACTATACTGCCCGCAACGAGTATATATCCCAGTGCCGTGAAAAACCCTAATTCTACTTCGCCATAATATTGAGCTATAAAAAGACGAGGTAAATAGACGTAAAGCGATTTGAATGTTGCTTCTAACCCCAGGGGCAGGGCGAGCCAGGCGAGGCGGCGCAGGGTGGGCCAGTGCCAGCGGGGGCGGGGCCAGGCGCGCAGAATGTGCGCGGCGCTGCGGGCGTCGTAGAGCAAAAGCTGGAGCAGCCAGACGAGGGCCATGGCGGCAGCGGCCGCGGCGATGCTGCCGGTGAGGACGAGGACGGCGGCCATGGCGGCCAGGGTGGCCGGGCCTTCGATCATGAGCGACTTGGCGATGCGATCCATGCGCTCGCGCTGCTGGAGCAGGCCGAAGACGATGTCGCTGAGGGCCTCGCAGCTTTTGGCGAAGCCGACGAACAGGATGACGAGGGCGGTCTCGGCGCGGTAGCCGGAGAGCAGGGCGATGGCGGCGATCAGCGCCAGGGCGGCGGCGGTGGTGAGCAGGCGCAGGCCGAGGTAATCGGCAAAGGCGTAGGCGCGTTTGGCGTCGGTGGCCTGGACGGCGCGGAGCTGGAGGTTGGCGAACATGATGACGGGCGCAGTGATGGCCAGGGCGAGGGCGAACTGGCCGACCATCTCCGGCGTGCCGAGGCGGGCGATGACGACGAGGACGCCCCACTGCGAGGCGGCGTAGACGACGTTGCCGGCGAAAGTCCAGGAGAAGTTGCGCCGCAGGGACAGCGGCGGGGCGGTGTGCTCGACGACAGGGATGGGCTGCATGAAGCGACCTCGCGCGGACGGTACAGCACTAGTATAGCGGCGGATCGGCGGGCGCAACGCTGAAGATTGGCCGCGCCAGCGCAGGGAACAGGTCAGGCCAGCGCGGCGGCGCGGGCCAGTTTCATGCCGTTTTTGCGCGTCAGCAGGTCAAACGCGCGCGCGGCCTCGGCAGCGGTTTGATCGGGCGTCCAGCCCAACGCCTCGGCCAGCACGGCGGCCAGCTCGTCGAGCGACTCGCCGGTGATGTGGCCCAGCATCGCCAGCAGCGAGCGGCGCAGCAGCAGGTCGTCGAGGTGGACGACGCGCTCGCGCTCGGCCAGGAAGAGCGCCTCGCGCCGGCTGTAGCCGGGGACGTGCGCCAGCGGCGCGTCCGGCCCGGCCTGAATATAGGCCGCGACCTCCGCTGCGCGCGTGCCGTAGCGTTCGAACAGCGCCTCCAGCCGGCTGCGGTCGAGGCCGGTCTTGCCGGCCACCACCTCCAGCCAGCGATCGCGCGCCGCCGCGCCGCGCGGGTAGCCTACACCGCCGCCGAACGCCAGCCGGGCGCTGCTGGCCTGGCGCTGGCGGTTGAGCAGGGGCAGCAGTTTGTCCACCGTCTGCTCGGCGAAGGCGCGGAAGGTCGTCCACTTGCCGCCGATGAGCGAGAAGACGGGGAAGCTGACGCCATCACCGGCGGGCGCGACCTCGATGCGGTGATCGCGGCTGATCTGGCCGGTGGTGGCGGCGTCCTGGCGGGGCAGGGGGCGCACGCCGGTAAACCAGAACACGATCTGCGACCGATC
>Ga0308414_1000557_pt1 | contig 23730 bp, 21 predicted proteins | sample HotsprSampleOS50_FD_205667 | JGI IMG/M metagenome (GOLD analysis project Ga0308414, IMG submission 205667) | Hot spring phototrophic mat microbial communities from Octopus Spring, Yellowstone National Park, Wyoming, United States - 20090730_OS50 ...
GAGCAAACTCTGTTTCAAATTCCTTTTCCATATCAAACATACCTGAATGCTGACTTCCCAAAGCAGGATTTTGATAATCAATCATCACTGTTACTCTGTAATTATCTAAAGGAAGGGCAACGATATCAATTTGCTTATCTTCTTCGTGATAAACAAAAGTCTCATCAATGATTAAAAAATCCTTTGGTGCATCTTGCTCTACAATGCCTGCTTGCTTAAGTGCTTGAACGTATGGTAGTGAGCTTCCATCACCAATTGGAGGCTCTATTCCATCAAGTTCAATTATAAGATTATCAATTTGAAGTCCGACTAATGCTGCCAATACGTGCTCTACGGTATGAACTTTAACATCTCCGATTCCAAGCGTTGTGCCGCGTGATACATCCACAACGTAGTCAACTAAAGCAGGAATAACCGGATTGCCGCCTAAATCAACGCGGACAAATTTAATCCCCGAGTTTTCAGGAGCAGGTTTGAAAGTCATTGTACATTCTGTACCGGTATGAAGCCCTATGCCGCTGATAGAAACTTCTTTTTCAATAGTTCTTTGTTTCTGAATCATAAACTCTCTTGTATTTTTTATTATTAGTGTGCCAAAATAAAAATGATAGTTAAGATTTACAATTTTAGGATATAATTACTGCCTCAAAATCTCAGATAGCATCAGTTTAGCAAAACTATTTTTGAATAAAAATTTTTAAGATGTTTTCTTGACAATAAATATTTAAACTCATATTTTGCTTATGGAAATTTGAGGAAATTATAATTGTTTGAAATAAACAAAAAACTTTCCAAAAAAAAAGGCGCTTACCTGATCAAACCTGCAGAACAAAATGAATACGCCAAACCAAAACTTCTCGAGAAAGTCAGAACAAAATTACGAGTAAACCATTATAGCAAAAAAACAGAAGAAGCATATATCGGATGGATAAAAAGATTTATTCTTTTCCACAACAAAAGACATCCGAATGAAATGGGCAAAGATGAGATACAGAAGTTCATCAATCATCTTGCTGTTGAACAGAATGTTTCTTCATCAACGCAAAATCAAGCATTGCAGGCAATATTGTATCTGTATAAAAATATTTTGAATAAGAATGTTGGATGGCTGGATGATATAAAACACGCAACAAGAATAAAGCATCTGCCAGTAGTATTTTCAAGGAATGAAACAACAAAGATTTTTGAACATTTAAATGGAACACCAAAGCTGATTGTTTCACTTTTATATGGTAGTGGCTTAAGATTGTCCGAAGCTTTAAGTCTCAGAATAAAAGATATTGATTTTGAATATAAACAGATTATTATTAGAGATGGTAAAGGGGAAAAAGACAGACATACTGTTTTACCTTCATCAATAATTCCAGAACTGAAAAAGCATTTAAATGAAGTTTATAAACAACACAAAAAAGATTTAAGTAAAGGGAAAGGTGAAACAATACTTCCGTATGCATTAGATAAAAAATATCCAAATGCTGTAAAAGAATTCGGGTGGCAATATGCATTCCCAACAGACAAGTATATAAAGCATAAAGAGAGCGGGAAAATAATTAGATGGCATATACACGAAAGTACTATTCAACGAGCAGTAAAAGACGCTATAAAAAAAGCCGGTATAATAAAGCAAGGTAGTCCACATACATTTCGTCACAGTTTTGCTACACATTTACTTGAAAATGGGTATGACATTAGAACTATACAAGAATTACTAGGTCATCAATCTGTCAAGACTACTATGATATATACACACGTTTTGAATAGAGGACTTGGAGTTAAGAGTCCGTTAGACTGAAATGAATGAAGAATAATATTATGCAGATGCTATTTTTAAATATTAAGAATTTTACGCAAAAACAAAGCTATTGGAATAATATCCTGCAACTGCACGCAGGATATTGTTCACTATTCAATAAATCTATGCAGTATAATTAATAGTTAGCCGGATAAGGATTTCAACAAGGAAGATCACTTATGTACAAAGTAGATATTGAAAATAAGCAACTTATTAAACTTAATCCCATCAATTTTTATGAATTCGGTATCTTGGAAAGATTTGATATTCAGGAATGGATTGAAAAGTCGCCTGACATTCTTGGCGAAGAATTTTTGATTATCGCTAAAGAATTGCAATTAACCTCTGGTACACGTTTAGATCTTCTAGCAATAGATAAAAAAGCAAATTTGGTTGTCATAGAACTCAAGCGTGACGACTCAGGTAGTAATGTTGAATGGCAAGCTATCAAGTATACTTCGTATTGTTCCAACTTTTTGCCAAGTGATATATATTCCTACTTTGCTAAATATATGCAATCGGATGCGGGCGAAGCTCAACTTAAAATTGAGCAATTTATTGATGAGGAACCAGAACAGTTAAATCAAGAGCAAAGAATTATTCTCGTTGCCAAAGAATTTCATCCCGATGTTGTATCTGCTGTTTTATGGCTACGTGATTATGGACTTGACATCAAGTGTATTCGTCTTCGCCCGTTCATAGACCAAGATGGCGATTTGTTCATCACACCTGACATAATAATACCTTTGCCAGAAGCTAAGAATTACATTGAAAAGAAAGAGATTAAACAGCAAGAAACTAAAAAAGCATCATACCATAGTTCTTTTTCTCTAGAACCGGGAACGTTCAGTTTGCCACAGTTAAAACAAAGGATAAAAGATACGCTAGCGCGTCAAACTGATTTGACGCCGCGTCTTGTTAGATTTCTGGAGATACTTCTTTCCGAGGATAGGGTGTTTGGACGCGAGGAAGTAAAACGGCGACTCTTTGAAAAAAAGGTTGGTTCAAGTGAAGGACAAACAGGAACGTATCTGAGCAATATCTCACAGTTCCTTACCAAAGAATCTAATTCACATTTGCGCCAAGTTGTTAAATTTGATACGGGTGGTGGTTTGGGTGAAATGAAGGATAATTATAGGGTAGTGTCTGAATACAGAGAACTACTTCAGGAACTAATAGATGAATGGAATCGAATAAAAGAACAACCTGTGGTGGTAAACGAAGCAGTCAATACCATTTCCAATTTCATTGATGAACAGAGGGTGATTAGTTAATGCAACCAAAAATCCGGCTAACAACCGCATCAACCCGACTTGACTACCGCTGCGTTTTTCAACCTGGTCTTGCTGACCAAGTTGCCGTAAAATGTAACTGGGTGCGCCTGCCCGTCAAGCGGGTTATGCGGAGCGTTAGGGCGCACAAAACACAAAAATATAGGAGAATTATTATGGATATCATTTTTTACTGGAAAAAGAAATATTTTTCTGATGAATACTATAATCGAGGATTTGAATTTTATAGTAAATATCCACCAACAAAGATTCTATCTCAAGGCGATATAATGTGGGTAATTACAAAAACAAATGGTTTGTACGTTTTGGTTGGTAAGTTTTTCATCAAAAGAACAACTAATAAACCAAGTTCCAAGCATGGTAGTTTCTGTATTATTTCTGATACTAAGAGAAGTATTTATTACAAGCTTGATAGCAAAAATCAAATGTCATTTTTTTCATTTCTAAAAAATTTATTTATATGGACCAATTCCGAAATTGGTGTATATTTTCATGGGGAAAGACATATTCGTCAATTATCAAAAAATGAACACCAAGAAATAGACAATTTTTCAAAAAACCTTTAACAAATAATTAAAATATGCCAGGAGGAATAGTTATGCTCACAATTACACAAGAAGATATTGATAAATATATCGCAACATCGCAAGATGTACTTTTATCAACCTTAAATGAAAAACAAGCTCCAGACTATTATCAAAAAGATACTCCTCCGGAAGCATTTAAAAATGCTTTTATTGAAAGTAAATATGCTTTCGAATATCCAATGCTAAAATCAGAATATTTCGTAGCTAACTATAAAGGGTATTGGCTCACGAATTACAGATTAATAATAAACACAACAGATGGTATAATTAATATCCCTTTAGGAACATTAAAAAAATATAGTACTGACGGAATTATTTATGAGATTAATGGGAAAAAGTTTAAACACAATTTTAAAGAATATATGAAAGCGAGTTTGGTCAATCAGTATATAGCTAAGGCTGAGTTTAATAATCTAGATGAAGTACAAAATACAATTCTTCGTCTTTCAAACCATGAATTAAAGAAACATTATCCAGATTTAGTAATCCCAAAAATTAATCCGACTGAAATTAACTTAAATCCTAAAAGATCACCAGTAAATAGAATTGCCCCTCTTCCAATGATTCCAATTAATCAGCAAGACGATAATAAAAGCTCTAATAAAGAGAATAATTCTTACTCATCATTTGAACCGCAAGATATGGTTGGTGTATATTCCGAAGGTGCAAATTTGATGATCGCTTGTGCGGCATTATTTTCTGTACCATTTGCCGAATTTGGGAAAGAGCTAGTTGCAAAAATACAAGAATTTAAAACGGCAACACCTCAACGTATTGAAGAACTCTTGAAGTTAAACTCTGAGTATTTAGCAAAATTTTTATCGTCCTTCCATCAATATGCCAATCATTTTGCTGAAATAGTTACAAACAAAACTGCTGATTTAGTGAGGCGAAAGACCATAAGAGATGATGTACGTGCGAACAGCACTGATTCCATTTCGCAAATGTTAAGAGCGGAATCTTTTAGAAATTATGATGCGACATTAATGCAGCTGACGGAAAATTTGCAATCTCTCGGTATTCAACTAGACAGTGTTTCTACATTCAATTCATCAGTCCAAGGAGGATTGGTTGGAGGTGGACTTGGTTATTTAATGACAGATGGCAAATCAACTAAAGGGGCGGCGGTAGCTGGTGCGCTTATTGGAGCTGTAGCTGCAGAAGCAGAAAAGGCAAAACTAAGACAACAATTAATTGAAGCGTCATTTGTTGGAATAAAGGAAATTATTGATAAAATAGAATTTAGTTTTTTAAAGCTGATAGATCAGTATCTTGCATATATTCTAGGTGGCAAAGTTGATTTTGACGCTAGGGACTCTGAAGTAAAAAAAATCAAAAATGAAGTTATAGAAATTACAAGTTCCTGCAATTACGTTTTATCTTCCCTCCGAAAATCTTCTGAAATGTTCGGGGGAATTAGAGCTTCCCTTGAACGCGTAAAGAAACCTATTCGTACGAGAGTATGGGTCATAACTGGAATTGTAATTCTAATAATAGGGTCACAAATCGTTAGCGATTTTAAATATACTGAAGGATACGATTTTGCAATGGCTATTCTTTGGGCTTCTGTCTTCGCTCCATATATTTTTTACAGAGTCTTTATAAAAAAGAAAATGACTGCAAAATCATTAGAAAAAATACCTTCAGAAATAAATTTGTTAGAACAAAAAACCTTAGAGTTAAAAAACATCGTTAATAATATGGTACTGAAAATACAAAACGTTAGTCAACTATAAATTGTTATTGCGCCCTAACCAGCTTTTCCACCCGACCGCGTTTTCATTGCGGCATTTTTCAAGTTATCGGGTTTGGTAAAAAGGTTAGCATTGCAAGTAGCTTTGTTCCATTAAATAAAATTGTTAAAAATTATTGGCGGTAACTTTTCAGTTCGTCATTGCTGTTCGGGGCGGCGGGTTATCGGCAACGTTGTTAGGCAACTAAATAAGGAAGATGTTAGATATGAAAAAAGAAAGATTATCAACCGCTTTGTTTTTTATCCTCATATTATTTTTTGGTTGCACTAATATTGAAAAGCAAGAATTGAATAAGGGGAAATCAGCTTTTGATAAGAAAGATTATAAAACAGCAATAGAATATTTTAAGAAAGCACTAAAAGAAAATTATCAAAATTCTGAAGCTTATCTGCTTATCGGACGTGCATACTTGGAAATGGAAGGAGATAATTACAATTCCGCGATCGATTATCTTAACAAGTCATTAAAGTATAAACCAGATGATCCCGAAGCACTAGTATATTTAGGAGATGCACATCAGCAAAGGTATTCAAATATAATTAATATCAACGAATTTTTTAAGTTGTTGAAACGTGGTATGATGCCTGTTTCTGAAAAAGCGATTGAATTTTATCAAAAAGCTATAAATACAAATCCAAATTTTGCCTTACCTTACTATAGATTAGGTGAAACATATGGCTTTAGAAAAAACGAATTAGATGAAGGTATCAAATTTTATAAAAAGGGAATTTCGATTAATGATAATTATACTCGCATTTACTTAAACTTAGGTGATTTATATTATAGAAAGGGCGACATTGATGAAGCAATTAACTACATAAAAAGAGAAATTAATCGTGATCCGGCTCTACTTGATTCATATTTCAAGATTGCATACTGTTATATAAATAAGAAAGATTATAACACCGCAATAAATTATTTAGAAATGTTATCGCAGAGGAATCCAAATTATGAAGGTTTGTATTATGCATTCGGCATTTCTTATCAGAATATTGATAAAACGAAATCAATAGAATATATGAAAATTGCTGCAAGATTAGGTGACAGTAATGCTAAGGATTGGCTGAAAAAACAAAAATTAAGTTGGTGACCCTTTTATGAAATTATATAAGTTTAGATCTTTAGAGAAGATTGAAAGAATTCGAGATATACTTTTTAACAGTAGATTTCATTTGGCAAGATGGAAGGAATTAAATGATCCTATGGAAGGATTCTTACATTATATAATTTATGACACAGAGCTACCATATAAAGAAAGAATTCGACAATTTATCAATGAAAAAAATGAATTAAAGATTTGCTCATTTTCTAACACATTTCACCCAATTCTCCTCTGGTCACATTATGCAAATCATCATAAGGGTATTGCTATAGAAATTACTGTAAATCCCGATCACTATTCCAATTTATACAAAGTTAAGTATGGAAAAAATATCCCTGAATTAAACTTTGATTTGTCACCATCACCAATTGATGTATTAAAAAGTAAAATCAATCATTGGGCATATGAAAGAGAATATCGTGTAATTGATAGATATGATACTGTTACAATCGAAAAAATAACTGGAATTTATTTTGGTTTGAGAGTTGAAAATGAAGATAAAGAAAGAATTAAACTTATGGTCAATTCTCCTGTTCAGTTTTACGAAACAAAAATTGATTTTAATAAAAATAAAGTATTAAAAAAAATGTAGCCGTTGCCTAACCCGTGGCTCAAGGCGTCAGCGTTTTCGCACTCGGCTTTTGTGCAATTTAAAAGTTTGTAGTTCCGTTTCTGCTTTATTATTCGGCGTAGTTTGTAAATGAAGGTTTGTTCTAATTAATATGTTATTTAATAAATGTGGCATTGTTGTTCTGGGCTTCGGCTTAGGCACAACGCTGTTAGCAAGATAAGTATATGGTGATAAATGAAACATCTTATTGATAAAATTGAACAAATTTGTAATAACATTTCTCAGATTACATTTGATGGAAAACAGAAAACAAAATTCATTGCTACAGAAAATATTGCTTTTACATTATTAGATGAATATGCAATATTATATGAAGAACTTATATCTGATATATTATCAGAAGCAGACAACAGCGAGAAATTTTCCGAAAAGTATATTGATAAAAAATTACAATCTTTTATCGCCATACTCATCAAGGAAAAAGCAGATAGAAATATAATTGAAAAGAATCTTAAGATATTTTTAAATGAGCTACAAAACTTCAATACTAAATATAGAGTTATAGTTCCATTAATTGGGATACAGATGACACCCGATGTATTTAGTGCTGGTGAAATAAGACTACTTAAAGGGACACAGTCAACATTAGATACTATATTCTCGGAAGTTAAAGACATAATTCTTTCTACAAGGAATACGGATGAAGAAAAGGAGATGATGATAAAGTCTCAAGAAGCAGAATTCAAACAAAACTTACTTAATAAAGTTCTTGCCGATTATAGTGTCGTTGCTGAACCAACAATGGCTAAAGATAGAGCCATTATTGAAACACGAAGAGTTATTGATGTTTTTAGATTTTCCATTCCCTTTCTTTATCACGATTCACATAGAGTTAATCTTTCAATATTTGGTGAACTTTCAAAGCAAGTTAGATACATACCAATACTATCTGAAGATAAGAAGGGCTTTACAATTGAATCTGATGCAGTAGGGTTACTTTATAATTATGAATTATCCGCACAGAATATTGAAGTACTTGAAAAAATAGGGGCTTTAAAAATATTCGATTTATTAAAAAGAAAATTTATTTCACTAAATGACTTTGAAAAAGTATTATTACGAACGATACATTGGTATGCAACACACACAATACAAGAAGAATTGGAGAATAAATTATTAAATCTAATAACAAGTTTAGAAACACTTTTAACACCAAGAGATAACAATCCAATTGGGACTGCAATAGCTGAAGGGACAGCAATTTTAGTTACAGAAGGTGTTGACAATAGACGAAAATTAAAAAAACGTATGCAAGAACTTTATCGTTTAAGAAGTGCAGTTTCTCACGGTGGTAAAAAATCTGTGAATGAAACAGACATTATTGAATTACGCTGGATAGTGAGCAATTTAATAGTAACATTAATTCATAAGCTTAGTGAATTTAATTCTCAGAAGGATTTACTTGATTGGATTGAAGAACAAAAGTTATCATAAAATCTTGCTAACAAGCCAATCAAGCGGACGCCGTTTTCGCTTTCAGCATTTGTGTATTTAGTTGCTTTGTAGTTCCGTTTAATGTTACTTGTGCAAAGTTGTTCTATAAAATAAATTTTTTAATAAATAAAAAGTTGTTGATATTGTTCGGCATTCCTGTTCTGGGGCGCCGCTTATCGGCAACGCCGTTATATGGCTTGCTTAATTAACAATATCAATAACAAATCTCATATGGAGGTCATATGAAACGGTTAGCTTTCTTTTTCGTTTCAATTTTCGTTCTCTGTAATACGCTGAAAGCACAGGAAACAGTAGAACTTGCTCAATTGTTTTAGGAATTACTGGGGTAGGCGGAAGTGAGGTTGTTTACCATACAATTGATGCGGAGGGCGTGGTTTGGGAAAAATCAGGTAGTAGTTATATAATCTCTGAAGATGAAGAAATATATACTTCTATTATGTATTCTACAGGCAATTTTAATCAGTCAAATTCTGATACAAGAGCACCATTCAATTGGAAATGGCTCAGCCAGCAAGGGAGAGTCTCTCCGTGGGGACTTGGATTATATAAAATTACAAATTCAAAAGTATCTGGTAAATATTTTTACTTGGATACACGTGACAATAACTTTGTTGAGTCTGGTATTAATCCCGATGTTTGGTTTTACTATGATTCAGACGAGGGGAAATATAGATGTGTTGTTAAGTGTAATAATTATATAGAAAATGGTTCATTGGTACGTGTTAGTGATATTCTTGGCTTTACATCTAAGACAGATAAACTCGAAAGTTTCTGGTCTAATGCTCTGGTATTAGTAAATAATGGGAATAATAGACCTAAGTTAATTTGGGGAAAATATCCTACTTCAAATGTTATTCTGTATCAAATATATCGTGACGATTCTGGAAACGGAATTTTTACACTAATAGCTACTGTAAGTAACACAACATTTACATATACGGATAATTCAGTAGTAATGGGTGAGCCTGGGCAAGTAATAAATTATAAAGTTAAAGCATTTGGTAAGGAATTCACCAATACAGTTAGTACGACAGTAATCCCGTATAAAAGGGGAATTGACTCGGAAACAGAAATAAACTACACTTTATCACAAAATTATCCGAATCCATTCAACCCTGCTACGATAATATCATTTTCAATACCAGAAAACTCTTTTGTCTCGCTTAAAATTTATGATGTATTAGGAAATGAAGTATCTGAATTAGTAAATGAAATTAAAGAAAAAGGTAATTATAATGTATCATTTGATGCATCTAATCTTTCCAGTGGCATATACTTTTATACTCTAAAAGCAAATAGTTATTCTACTACTAAGAAAATGCTTTTAGCGAAGTAGGATAATAAATTCATATAACCGACAATATAGGAGTTGAATATGAAACTATTATCAATCTTTGTTTTGATGTTTAGCATACTATCAAGTTTTCTTTTTGGACAAAATTATATTTGGAAACATACCGGAGGTCCTATGGGAGGTATTGTCGGTGATATGGCTATTAATTCAAATGATGAAATATATGTTGGTGTTTATGGCTTTATTACTCCTACTTTTGAATTTAAATATTATTCAGGTTTGTACAAATCAACTGACAACGGAAATAGTTGGAATGAGATAGAAACACAATTTGATCCATTTGAAATATATGCTCTTTATATAAATAAAGCAGGTCACATACTTGTCGGCACTAACCATCAAGGAAGAATTTATCGCTCAACAGATAACGGACTAACTTGGGAAAATAATAACACTGGTTATAATACAGGAGAATGTTGGGCATTTGGAGAAAGCAATGATAGCATTTTATTCGCTGGTAATGGTGAAGGAGAGGTTTATAGATCAACAAATTACGGAGATAGCTGGGAGCTCTCTGGCAATTTAATGTCCCTTGTATTTGCAACAGATTCTAATAACACCGTTTATTGTGGAACACATTTAGGTTTATTCAAAACCACAGACAATGGTAATAATTGGTTCCAAAGCAATTCTTTTCAGGATACAGCAATTTCTTCAATATTGATAGATGCAGCAAATAATATTTTTGTGGGCACGGGATATTATGATAATGGAAATGGAGTTTATTATTCATCGGATGGAGGGAATAATTGGATACATTTGGGTTTAGAAGGTAAAGTAGTATTATCACTTGCATTTGATTCTAACATAACATTATATGCAGGAACAAAACAAGATGGATTATTTAAAACAGCCAATATGGGGCAAACCTGGATACAGCATCAAAGTGGAATAGAAGGAGTTGAAGTGTTCAGATTAAAAATTAATTCTCAAGGTCATATTCTTGTTGGTTCAGAGAATGAAGGTGTTTACAGTTCTACTGACGGTGGAGAGACGTTTACACAAATAGGTTTACCGATATCTCATATTCAGAATATAGATTTCAGTCCAGATAAAAATTTTATTTTCGCTTCAACACCATCAGGAGTACAAAGGTACAATAGAACAACTGAAATTTGGGAAAATAAAGGGTTAAGTGAGGTTGAAGCAGTTAGTGTTTCACCTTCGGGTGAACTTTATGCGGCAACTTTTACTGATGGTATATATCGTTCATCAAACAATGGTGACAGTTGGGAATTCATATCAAATGACGTAATTGAACGATATAATTTTAAAGCTATTACTGATTCGATTTTGATTGATGCTGCATATCCAAATTTAAGAATAAGTACGAATGCAGGTTCATCTTGGAATACAACAAGCATTCGCTCATCTCCTTTTAGAAGCGCAATTTTATATGAAAAGAATACCGAAACGATTTTCATACATGGCTTCCTTAATCAAAGTAAAATATTTTACACATCAAATTACGGTCAGTCTTTTTCGGAAATTCTAGCACCTACATCAATTAGTAGTAAAAATGGTCTTGCAATAAATTCTTTAAATGATCTTTTTTATTCTAGCACACAAGGGGATAATCAATTTTATGGGATATATCATTTAAATTATCCTTATCAAAATTGGATAAAACTCTATAGTGGCATAACTTATTCAATTAAAATTGATTATGATAATATTATTTATGCAAGTGTTAATAATGGAGTTATTTCCTCTGAAGATAATGGAAATAATTGGGAGATAATTTTTAATGAGAATGCGTCCAGAGCATTTGCGCACGATTTAAACATTGATGATAATATTCTATTTATTGCTACTAATAGTTATGGATTATATGAACTTCAAATTCCAACAAATATAATGGAAGAAAATAATTTACTTTTATCTTATCAATTGTATCAAAACTACCCCAACCCATTCAATCCTTTTACGAAGATTAAATTCTCAGTTCCAAAATCAGAAATAGTTCAGATTAAAGTATATGATATTCTTGGTAAAGAAATAAAAACTATCCTTAAAGAGTTTAAGCAAGCCGGAAATTATGAAGTAGAGCTTGATGCGAGCAATCTACCAAGCGGAATATATCTTTACCGAATGATTAGCGGAGATTATTCAGAGACAAAAAAGATGATCCTCCTTCGCTAAAGCTTCGGCGGACAAGTATTGTTAAGATGAGGGAATGCCATATAACCTGCTGCTCAACACCGACCGCCATTTCAATGTGGCAGTTTACTAATTTTCAGCAGTGTAAAAGTATGCAAGTTTGTTGTTCGGCAGTGTTCAGTAAAATAAGTTTTAAATAATTGTTGGTATTGTGCTTTTAGCTTAGCCGTCTGTTCTGGGCGGCGGGTTATCGGCAACGTCGTTATATGGCTATTCAATAAAGGAGGTAATATGGCGGATTCAATAAGAGGTCCAGTTACAGATGTAATTGATGGAGATACTTTTGACATAAAAGTAACTCATACTGGTACAAATAATCAATATGATTATTCAAATACTGAGCGTATAAGGATAGCAAATATTGATGCGGCTGAGTTAGGTTCTTTTGGTGGTTATCGAGACAAAAATAAATTAGAAAAAGCTATATTGGGGAAAGAAGTCAGATGTTATGTTGAATCACGTGATACGTATGGTCGCGTAGTAGCAAATGTAAAAATTTTATAATTTTAATTTATATTCAAAACCAAAACGTTCTATTCAAAGAGTTAAAAATTTTCATTATATTTTAACTGTTTATTAGCATTGCTATATAAAGGAGAAATAATGTCTTACTATAATATATCATTATCACAGATTCGTAAAAATGTTGAGAAAAGAAAGAAAAAGTATATCGAATATGATAGTTTTCTCTATGGCAAAAACGAATATTCAGTTGGAATTTTAAAGGAAGTAAAAAATAATTTCGGCGAAATTCTTACACGCGTAGATGGTAATATTCCCAAAAGTTTACCAATCGAAACCGGTCAAAGATTTTTATTTATTTCCTACGACCAAACGCGAGGGTCACACGGATTACATAAATATCCTGCTAAATTTTTTCCTGAATTACCACGTTGGTTGATACAAAAATACTCTAAGCCTGGCAATATTGTACTCGACCCGTTTATGGGAAGCGGCACTTCAAATATTGAAGCATTACTTTTGGGTAGGCATTCAGTTGGAATTGATGTTGACCCATTTGCAAAATTTTTAACGAAAGTAAAAACCACAAAGTTAGATGTTGAAGAATTGGAAGAGAGCACAGACTTTATTTTAAACTCTTTAGTAAAATATGATCCTAAAAAAATAAAAGATACAGATTTACCGATATTCCCGTATCGTGATAATTGGTTTGATAAAGAAATACTATTTGAGTTAGCATATATTAAGAAACTAATTATAAGCTCAAAGTATTCTGACAATATCAAAGATTTTCAACTCATAAGTCTATCATCAATAATACGTTCAGTTTCAAATGCTGATAATAATTGTACTCGTACTGTTGTTAGAAAGAAATTGAATAAAAATATATATCCATCTATGGCATTGACCAAGTTTGCAGAAACATTACTCTTAAACTCTTATAGAATGACAGAGTTTTGTTCTGTCGTTGATACTAATATTTCAATTGAAATTCCAAGTGATAATGATGCAAGAAGAATCAAATACCCCGCTAACTATTTTGATTTTGCATTAACGTCACCGCCATATGCAAATGCAGTTGATTATCCAAGAACACATCAGTTAGAAATGTACTGGTTGGGTCTTGCGAATGGTTCATTAACTCCTATGAAAAAGGATCACGTTGGAACCGAAAGTGTTTCTGTAGATGATTATAAAACACTTCATAAAATAAATATTGAAGAAGCTGACTTAGTTATTGAAAATATATTTAAAAAAGATCCTCGTCGCTCATTTATTGCATACAAATATTTAATTGATATGGAAGAAAATTTACGTGAAGTCCATCGTGTATTAAAAAAGAAAAGTAAATATGCTATTGTTGTTGGTAACAATAAAATAAGAGGATACAATTTTGAAAGTTGGAAATACTTAATGAAACTTTCCGAGCGTATCGGATTTAAAGTTGATAATTATTTTGGTTCTGAAATAATAAAACACTTTATAAAAGTCCCGCGTGATGAAAGAATAAATACTGATTGGATTATAGTTTTGGAGAAATAATTTATGGCATCTTCTGAAGAACGCGGTAGACAAGCATCCATTGATGGTTTTGCTCACGAACATATGGTTTGTGGCATTTTAATGAAAAGATATCAAAATGTATCTTTAGTTGACCTTCCTCTCTCACCTTATGATATAATAATAGTTTTTAAAAATGAAAAAAATGAGGAGATAATAATTAGGGCGCAAGTTAAGACTTCTCGAACATCTATTTCATTTACTGGCGGGACACGTGGTGGTGTTGATCGTGAATATAAATCTGGTGTAAAAACTTATGTGCAATCTACAAAAACCTCAGACGTTGTAATCGGTTACAAACCTATATCCGATGACCAATTTGAATTATACTTTGTTCCAACTATTCTTATTGAAGAATGGGAATCAAAAAGTAAATCCCTCAATATTCTCTCGCCTCTGAAAAACAATTACGAAATATTAGAACACTGCAAGAATAAAGATTTTGTTTTAGAAAAAGCTAAAGAGTATGGATTAATCTAAAAGCCATATAACCCGCCAATCAAGCGGACGCCTTATTCGCATTCGGCATTATTGTAATTATTGGTTTTGTTCTTCCGTATGAAGTTTCTTGTTCATAGTTGTTCTGTTAAAAAAAATTTTAATAAATAAGAAGTTGTTGGTATTGTTCGGCGTTTCTGTTCTGGGGCGCCGCTTATCGGCAACGTCGTTAGGCTGTAAAAAATATATTTGTAATTATAAATATTTATTTATTAAAGGAAATAATTTGAGAAATACTTTACCACTTTATTCCATTCCTTTTAGAATGGTAAATAAATCACAACACAACAAAACAAAATGAGGTAAGTATGAAACGGACAGCAATAATTTTGATCGTATTGTTTCCTTTAATTGTGTATTCTTCACCGAGAAGTGGAGATGATAGCAATAAGATAAATAATACAGAACTAATTGAACAACTAATTCCAATAATAACATCAATATTGCAAGGGAAAGAGATTGCTGAATTCAGAGACAATATTTCCCCTGAAGCATATGTAATCAATAATAATACTTACGAAAGTATATTCGAAGTATTGGGCAATCAATCAAAAAAAGAAATGTTCGTTGAAGATAAAGAAATTAGAGTTGGATTTGTTCGTTTATGGCTGCCTGATAACCTTAAAGAAGCGTATATGGTTTTAGAAACAAAGTCTGCAGATAACACCAAGATAAGTTGGCATACAATCTTATTTAAGAATAGCGAAAACAATAAGTGGCAAATAATAAGTTGGCATAAAAGTTAAATCAATAGCCTAACCCGTTCTTCAAGCCGACCGCATCTTCGATACGGTCGGTTACTGTTTTTCAAGTTAGGTTGACAAAACGAAGTTACTGTTCAAGTTTGATCTGTTAAATAAGTTTTTAATAATTGTTGGCATTGGTAAGTTAAGCTGCATTGCTGTGTTGGGCGGCGGCTTAAAAACAACGCCGTTATACACCATAAAAAAGTTACCCTCTTTCTGTAAGATTTCTTAGATTTGTAAAAAGAAAAAATGAAATAAAAAAGGATTGTAATGGAAAATAAAATTTATATTGGTGATAGCTATGAAGTGTTAAAAAAACTTCCCTCTAATTTTTTTCAACTTATGGTTACCTCTCCACCTTATTGGAATGTTCGAGATTACGGGCACAAAGAACAAATAGGATTTTATGATACATTGGATGAATATTTAGAAAAGCTAAATCCTATTTGGAAAGAAGTTGTTAGAACTCTTTTACCTGATGGAAAAATAGCTCTGAACATAGCGAATGTTTATTATAATGAACCAGATGAGAAACGTAAAACTACAGCAAATATATCTATGTTACTTTGGGAACAGCTAAATAAAATTGAACAATTAAGATTTATGGGAACTATTTATTGGCAGAAAACTACATCGAGAGATGGATCTGTTTTGTTTGGTAGTTACCCTTATCCGACCAATTTTATGATTTCTAATGCAGTTGAACCAATTCATATCTTTAGAAAAATTGGTAATAGAACTGTATCAAAAGAAATAAAAGAAAAATCAAAAGTAAGTATTGAAGAATTTAGAAAGTTTAGAGATGCAATCTGGAATGATATAAATGGAGTTGAAGACAAACATAGCGCAGCATTCCCAGTTGAGCTACCAAAAAGATTAATTCAAATGTTTAGTTATTGGAACGACTGGATTTTAGACCCATTTTTAGGCAGTGGGACTACTATGAAAGCCGCAAATGAACTAGAACGTAATTGTGTTGGTATTGAGATAAATCCTGATTTTCTAGAAAGAATAAAGGAAAAAGTAAAAATCAATCAAAGTGATATTTTTCAAGAAAATAATTTTGAAATAATTGCGTATAAAAGATGAAAAGAGACTTAGTAAGTTTAGGATCAAAAACAGCTAAAAGCGGATTTGAAAATGAGGATGATGTAGTATTAAAGTTTAATAATTGGGAAAATGATTTAGATGCTCAAGATTGGTTGATTGCTATGGATTATAAAATTAAAGAAATAGAATCTGTGACTGCTGTTAAAGTTCCTGGACATCATAAAGCTGACGTTCAAGTACAAGTTTCTATAAAATTGAAAAAAGCAATTGGATTAGAAAATATTTCTTTAAAGCTAGTTACAACTTCAACTGGTTTTAATCAGATTGATAAAAGAGAAATAGATAAATATGCTGAAATGTGGAATATACCTTCAGATGTAACTGAAGCTTTGAAGCTTTTTACTGGAAAAACTAAGACTTCAGTAAAAGGCTTGAAGGATCCACGCAGAATGCTTCTAACAGAAATGTCTGAAAAGATTCAAAAAAAAGTAGTTGAGTTTTTTTCTAAAAATAAATTTTTAATTGTTTCAGATTTGCTAAAAGGCAACGATGAATTCTCAGCAGATTGGTTTATGGTAGTTTGGAAGATACCAAATGAGAACCCCAAATGGATTATAAAAGATATAAACTTCGTCTTAAATTTTTATGGAAATGGTGAGGTAAGAATAACCAAACAAGGAAGCTTAGCGATTGGTAAAATTGGAATGCAAAGAAAAGGTGGTGATGGGGGAAGACCATCATCTCAAATGTTGCAATTTAAAATTAATCCATTAGAGTTATTTCAAGAAGGTGTATAACCCGTGCCTCAAGCCGAAAGCTTTTTTCGCACTCGGCTTTAATGCAATTTAAAAGGTAGTAGTCCCGTGTAATCTTTCTTGTTAAAGGTTATACTATTAAAAAAGTTTCCGCCAAAGTCGGACAAGTGTTCTAATTGTTAAATATATATTGTTAATTAATCATTGTTGTGCGGGGCTTCGGCTTAGGCACAACACCGTTATATGGCTTGCTTAATTAACAATATCAATAACAAATCTCATATGGAGGTCATATGAAACGGTTAGCTTTATTTTTCGCTTTCGTTCTCTTTTCTTTTTCTGTATTTGCTCAAGGAGAAGAAGGAGGAGAATTTTTGGGTCCTGATATGGATCTAATAGTTCAAACGCAAGATGCTGATGGATACCAGATTAAATTTGAATTAGTCCCAATAAGCACTGAATATTGCTGGGATAGCTGGTGCTGGAACTTCGCCGTTGCAAATCCTGCTTTTAACAATATAGTCATAATAAACGGCACAAGTAATTGCTATTGGAATGGCTGGGATTATAGAAGATGTATTGATAATACAAACACTGAGACCTGGCCTTGCAACGGAACTGGCATTCCTTCTACAATCCAGCCTTTAAGAAATGGTTTTTATAGAATGAACATTTATGTTAACAATGTTTTTAAAACCTATTTCTATTATGATAATAGGGATGCTGATTTACCTAAGGGTGGATGTCATCCATACTATACTTGTTACTATCCCTTGAGAAGTTCTATAAAATATAATGTTGCTCAAGATTCATTATATTTTCATAACAATTTCACGGATAATTTAAGTGATCCAGAATGGAATGGATTTCACAAAGAAAGTATTTTATTCTTAAGAGATATAAAAATTTGTAACCCGGCAAATTTTTCCCCTTTTTGGAATAATGGTTTAGTTGCAGTTGCTCAGAAAAATCCAAGTTCAGGTATATATGAACCATTTATTGTTTGGGGTCCGCATAAATATTTCAACCCAACCGGATATAAAATATATTGGCGATTGGGTGGGTTTGGTAATTTTAATTTACTTGCAACCGTAGGTGCCAATACATTTACCTACCGGCACGAAGGATTAGCCATTGGCAGTGGTTTAGTTGCAGAATATAAAGTCCAGGCTTTCAATAATCAAAGTCATTCTGATTTCACGAACGTTGTCTCAATAAGTACTTCTGGCTTTTACAAAGAAAACTCCGGTTCATTAAATTCTGATATAGCTTTAGATTATCAATTATTCCAAAACTACCCGAACCCGTTTAATCCTTCAACTTCCATTGGATATCAGATAAAGGAGACTGAATTTGTCAGCTTAAAGATTTTTGATGTGCTTGGCAATGAAGTAAAAACTTTAGTAAATGAGATTAAAACTCCCGGGATACATTATGTAGATTGGGAAGGTGATAATAATTACGGTGAAAAACTTTCAAGCGGAATTTATTTTTATAGTATGAAGACAGCAACGTTCATAATGTCAAAGAAACTTATACTGCAGAAATAAAAATAATTTTTAACTTACCCTCAATCCATAAAAGTGGATTGAGGGTATTTTGCCTAGAGGTTGGAATGATTAAATATTTTATTATTATCATTTTTTGCTTTAGTACAACGAAATCTCAGCCCCTTTATGAAAATATTTTTTATCCTTTAGATAATGGTGGTAATTTCGGTTATTTCGTTATAATAACCGATACATTAATGTTTATTAGTGCACACCAAGATAATATTAACGGAAATTCATCTGGTTCTTTATATTATTATTCTTACAATGATAGTAATTGGTCTTTTAAAGAAAGAATATTTCCAGACGATGGACAGCCAAATGATTTTTTTGGTGTTCCACATCTATCAAAAAAATATTTATATGTAGGTGCTTTCGGAAATAGAGGCTCTGTTTATGTTTATAAGTATGAAGACAATGAATGGACCCAAACACAAAAACTTGTGCCTGACACGCTGATTTATTTAAGTGGATTTGGCATTAGTATTCAAGAGTATAATGATGAATTGTTTGTCGGAGCAAGATCTGATAGCAGATTTGTAGAAGGTTCGGGTTCAGTTTATGTTTATAAAAAGAGTAATGATGGTATATGGGAAAAATCCCAGAAAATATACCCCGATATAATGAAAGAGTATGCACATTTTGGATATAAAATAGAAACTAATTCTAAGTATAATCATCTGTTTATTAGTGCACCTCAAGATAGTAATGATGCTGGTTTATTCGCCGGTAATGTTTATGTACTAAATAAATCAGATTCACTTTGGGAAGTAAAACAAATATTAACTCCTGATCTTGGAGAAGCATTTCCCTATTTTGGTAGTTCTATAAAAAGCAAAGAAGATTATCTTTTTATAGGTGCACCTGGCAGCGGTTCAACTCAAAGCGGTGGTTCTGTTTATGTATATAAAATTAACAATAGCCGGTGGGAATATTTAAAAAAAATTATTTCACCTATAAACGTAATTAGAGATTATTTTGGTTATTCAATATTTGTAGAAGGTGATTCAATACTTATTGGCGCACCTGGTGCTGTGCAAAATGGGGTTAGAACTGCCAGAGCATATTTGTATATACAGAATAATGATGATTTTAATTTATCATATACATTTGAACCCAGCGATTCAATTTATCATGATGGATTTGGAATAGGAGTAAGTATGAATAAACGTGAATATTTAATTGGTGCACCTTATGGTCGTAAAGCATATTTATATAGTCCTTATCCTATGTCTATTAATGATGAAGGCGGTTTGTTAACTGATTATTTTTTATTTCAAAATTATCCAAATCCGTTTAATCCAGTAACGAAAATAAAATTTTCAATTCCAAGATCAGAAGTTGTTCAAATAAATGTTTATGATATACTTGGAAAAGAAATTAAAACATTATTAAATGAATATAAACAAGCTGGTACTTATGAAGTAGAATTTGATGCAACGAGTTTACCGAGTGGAGTTTATTTTTACAGAATGATTAGCGGAAGTTATGCAGAAACAAAAAAGATGTTATTGTTACGATGAAAAAAAGCCATATAACCTGCTGCTCAACGCAGACCGCCATTTCAAAGTGGCAGTGTACTAATTATCAGCAGTGTTGCAGTGTGCAAGTTTCTTGTTCAGCAGTGTTCAGTAAAATAAATTTATTAATAATTATTGTTATTGTGCTTTTAACTTAGCTATTTGATATGGGCGGCGCGTTATCGGCAAGTACGTATGTTTAAAATGTAGTAATTATTTAATTTGAGATTTCCAGAATCCAATAACAAAAAAAGGAGATCTCAAATGAAATCTGATAATAATTCTACTTCGTTCTTTGATAATGTTTTGTTGTTCATCGGAATTGATGTTCATAAAGCCAAGTGGGTAGTAACAGTCAGGACTTATGATCTGGAACTGAAAACATTTTCAATGAAACCTTCTGCAGAAGAATTGGGAAACTTTTTAATAAAGAACTATCCCGGAGCTGATTACAGAATAGTTTATGAGTGCTGCTTCTCAGGATTCTGGATATATGATTACTTTTCAGAGAAGGGATATAAAATAATTGTTACACCAACAAACAGAATTTATAAAGACGGAAGCACAATTAAGACAGATAAGATCGACTCCAGGAAACTGGCTCTCCAGCTCTCAAGAGGGTTGCTAAGGGAAGTAGTTGTATCAGGGAAAAGGGTAAGAGAATATAAATACATCTTCAGGATCTATGATAAACAGAAGATGCGTCAGGGGCAGATACTAAGACAGATAAAAGCGTTCCTGGAGCAGAAGAATCATCCACTGAAATGGTCTAAGTGGAACAAAGTATTATTAGAGAAACTCAAAGAACTAAAGTTCGAAGATAAGTTGTTCGATTTGAAGTTCAACAAGTTAGTTACAGAATATGAATATGTAGTAAGTCAGATAAAAGACACAGAGAAGATAATTGAACAGATAAAAGATGATCAAGAGCTTGGAAAAAGGATACAGATAATCGAGGGAATAAACGGAATAGGGATAATTAGTGCAGTAAGAATGGGCGTATATCTGTTTGACAGAAAAGACAGGTTTGAAAGCAGTGAAAAGTTGAATCATTATTTAGGGCTAACACCATCAGAGAAAAGCAGCGGAGAAAAGATAATAAGAGGCAGAAGCGGAATGTGTGGAAACAGGCAGTTACGATCAATAATAATACAGTTAGCCTGCCTGCCGGCAAGGCAGGGATGACTGTAAGAAAAGACGGATCGCTTTTGGAAAAGTTTAACAGAGTATACAGGAAAAGCGGAAGCAAACAGAAAGCAATAGTTGCTGTAGCCAGAAAGCTAATGACAAAGATATATTCAGCAATAAGGAAAGAAGAAGACTACAGAATAAATGTAAGAACAGCATCTGCTGCTTAATAGAAATTAAAAGAAGAACCCAAAGAAAAAATCAGGACCGGTGATCCCGCCAAGGCGGGACGTGTTCAAATCCTGAGTAATCGGGAGGAAGAACGATCGGCAAGTTTGCGGCCCGGTCTGCATAAAATGAAAACGAAATTGCTGCACCACCAAAAGTGGAAGAGCGAATAACAGGATATCCCTGATTTATCCAAAGGATCCTTCGGATAATCAGAGGATAATTTATTTCGTTAGTTGGGTTTGTTTAGAATTTAGCTAATTAACTAAAGTGTTTAAAAAAAATAAACACTACTGGAAATCTTTAAATAATTATAAACACGGCGTTGTGTTTTAACATAACACGCCGTTATAAAGCTCAATTAAAAATACGGAGATTAAATGGCTCGTCTTATTCCTGACTCTGCATTTAGTGATCCAGAAATTACACCCGGTGAAAGAAGATTAATAAGAAATCTTTATCAAACTTTAGAAGATTCTTGTATTGTGTGGTATCAACCTCATCTACCTTCTTCAAGACGACCTGATCTTATCGTCTATATTCCAACTATTGGTTTAATACTGTATGAAGTTAAGGACTGGTCGCTTGAAAATGTAATTTATAGTTAGTATCACTAGATACCTAAGAGAAGATTAAGTATTTTTTAATAAATAATTTCTCGGAGGTATTTATGACAACAGTTAATTCTTTTTCTGACAGACTTAAATCTAAGTCTGTTAAAATTCTATCATTAACAATATGCAAGGGATTTTAACCTTACTCCCATTCTTGCTGAAGCTTACTTCAATCAGATAAAAGATTATTTTACAGAATACGTTCAGCTTAACCTTACCTCTGGTCAGGTTCATTAACTGGCTGTTGATGATCGTGAACCTACTGGTAAACCTGTTCAACGCTGCTTGAAGAAATTTGTCCGTCTTACTCTATACAACCCGGATGAAGATTTATCTTTTCATAAAAAACAAGGTCTTGCTGCTTTGCCTCAACATCGCCTCATTCGCATTACTAAAGAAGCAATTGAACAAGGAGCTCTGCTTTCTCATGAAGACATTGCTTTCCTGCTTACTACTTCTGTCGTTACAATCAAAAGAGATATTGCTTATCTCCGCCGTGCTGGAATCATCATTCCTTCTCGTGGCTGGAGACACGATAAGGGTAGAGGAACTACTGACAAAACTTAAATCCTCCAACTCTACCTTGCCGGTTATCAGTTCTCTGAGATTGAAAAAACATACTCATCACTCTGAAACTGCAGTTAAGCTTTACATCCACGATTTTTGCCGTATCATTCTTATTCATAAGGTAAATCTATTTATCAGACTGCTTTTAAACCTGTGGTGCTTGACATTATCTCTGACAGTGACATAGAGGATATCAAAAAACCACTACATAACAGAGAACTTCGTCTTAAAAGAGTTGAAAGTTGGACTCACCAAGCCTTCTATCAAGGGGCTCTTTTCTCTCAGCTTGACCTGGCTATCCTGCTATTTTTTAATGAATTTACTTCCGGTAATTATGTCAGAGAATATCAATCTCTTTATGGCAGATTCTTACCTACTCGTGGTAACATTCAGCAGATTGGCTCAGGGCAGACTCACAAAAAAGAAATTATCTCTTATTATCTAAACGGTTATCTTGTCCCTGCAATTTGTCAAAGAACTAATCAATCCAAGGATTCCGTTGAACGTTACATCCGTGATTTTGAAGCCGTTAGACTTCTATCTAAAAAATTTGATGACTTAAACACTATTTCTCTTGTTACTTGTTTATCTAAATCTGTTGTTAGCCAGTATATTGATTTATTACCGGCTGACTTGTAACTTTATTTTACTCCTCCTTGGGTATCATTTGATACTATTTGTTCAATATCATTTTCTTTGTTTGAACATAGTCCCCTATTCTTAATTGATAAAAGTAAACACCGCTGGGTAATGAAGAATTTAGAATGTAGAATGTAGAATGCTTTCCTGCTTCGTAATAACCATCTACAATTGTATCTATTTCTTCACCAAGTGCATTATAGAGTTTAATGGTTTGCCAACTGCCTACTGCCGATTGCCAACTGATAGTAGTACCTATATTTCCTTCATAAGCTGATCCACCTTT
>Ga0308414_1000561_pt1 | contig 23654 bp, 17 predicted proteins | sample HotsprSampleOS50_FD_205667 | JGI IMG/M metagenome (GOLD analysis project Ga0308414, IMG submission 205667) | Hot spring phototrophic mat microbial communities from Octopus Spring, Yellowstone National Park, Wyoming, United States - 20090730_OS50 ...
GAAAACACCCTGGCACAGGCGGCGGATATGATTTTTTCGCTTTTCCGCCGCCTCCTCCCACCCCCTTGGCGGCTAGTCGGCGCACTTTTGGGTGGGTAATGTTCGGCCTTCTTGCAGTGGAGTCAATGATACTACGATGATTACCGTTGCAATTAGAATGAGGAGGGAAGAGCATGTCAACCGTCGTTGTGCAGAATCGCGGGCCGAATCTATTGATTCGTGTCCTGTATTTTATCTTCTTTGGTCTATGGTTGAGCGGTATCTGGGCCACAGTAGCCTGGGTACTCTGTGTCACGATTATCGGCTTGCCGCTGGGATTATGGATGCTCAACCGGCTGCCGCAAGTCACTACCTTGCAGCCACAGCGGAACGATCTGGTCATTACTGCGACTGGTGCTGCCTACACACGCAATATTGAGCAGCGGCCTTTTCTTATACGGGCGCTATACTTCGTGTTTGTTGGCTGGTGGTTCAGTGCCTTGTGGCTCAGCCTGGCATGGGCGCTTTGCACGGTCATTATCGGTATCCCGTTTGGGTTCTGGATGTTTAATCGCGTACCAGCCGTGATGACCCTGGCACGTACCTGATCGATTGTAAATCTCCTTGATTTTGAATTTGAACCCTGTTTTTTGAACCTGATTTCACAATCATGTTTAAACAGTCTGACACATATTTATCTATAACCAAAAACATCCTTCTCATCTCCATCCTCACTCTTATCCTGCTCGCCGTGCCAGGTGCAGCCCAACCTGCTGAGCCTGGTCTCGTCTATGGCAGCGCGGGCCGCCACTATCTGGTGGATCTGGCCCGTCAGCGCAGTGTGCGTGTTGGCCCCGCGCCGCCCCGCGCTAGCCGCGTTGGCCCGGACGGTGCTTTTGTGCGTCTTGCACTGAGTGATACCGATCCACGTTCCTTCGCGATTGAGCGTTTTCCTGCCGATCCCCACCTCTACCCTGAGGTTCTGCTCGACAGTCAGACCTTCTACGCACAGTTCCCCGATCACGTTGCGCCGCTCACCTATCAGTACGGTGATACCAGGCTTGCTACGGTGGTGGTGAGTAGCGATCACTCGCGGGTCTTCTTTGTGGCATGTCGGCAAGGGATGGGCGAGGCCGCCCTGTGTGAACCCTTCCAGTTTGATCTGGCTTCACAACAGGTCACGCAGTTGCCTGGTATGCGCTTTTATGACACGCGGGTGTGGCTGCATCCGGATGGGCAGCGGGCAGTTGATGCCTGGGATCTTGCCTGTACAGGGAACCTGGTTCCGGCGGGGCAGGAGCCGGTGATACTCAGTGGTATGCCCACCAGTGTTGCATGGCTGGCTGATCAGCAGTTTGTCTATAGTCGCTATGTCTGTCAGGGCATCTTTTTTCCGGAGCAGACGGTCGAGCCAGGTTACGACCTCGTCATCGCCGATGCTAATGGGCAAAACGAGCGCGTGCTGGTTCCGGGGATGCTGGCGCGTGAAATAGCACTGAGTCCCGATCAGCAGCAACTTGCCTTTATCACCAGCGATCCAGGTGACTTGGGCCGCGATCACGATGCACTCTGGGTGGTCAACCTGGATGGCAGTGGCCTGCAACGCATTATGGATGTGCCTGCCGACACTACCGATCTACGTTGGGATGCAACCATTCCTCCCGCGTGGCGGCGCACCGCTGTGCTACCGCCGTTGCCAGACGTGGGTCAGATCGCCTTCATCCACGAAGGCAACATCCTGCTGTTCGATCTGCCGAGTGGTCAGACTACGACCCTGGTTGATGATGGCACCGTCGGTAGCCCCGGGTCTTATGGCGGGGTACAGGTCGCCTGGTCGCCCGATGGCATGCATCTGGCCTATGCCTCCAATCGCACAGGCAACTACGACATCTACCTGCTCGATCTGGAGACCAGCACGACGACGGCGGTCAGCAATGATCCCGCTGATGAGTTTCTGCCCACTTTTGCGCCCGATGGCACGCTACTCTTTGCGCGCATTCTGGCAACGAAGGATTGGGGGGAGATGACCTGGGAGCTGGTGCGCTCCACGCTCGCCGGCGACCTGAGCGCCGATCCGCCGCAAGAGAGCTATGAGCCGATCCGTCTCCAGGCGCTCAGTGCCCAGCAGGTCGCCAGCGTCACCTTCCATCGCGTCATGGGCTATCTCCAAACCGGACGTGCCGATGTGACCTGGAATCACGATCACTATTCGTGTCCATCGCCTGCGAATCGCGGGACGCTCTTCGATGCCCAATGGTCACCCGATGGCCGCACACTGGCGGTGATCGGTGCCGATTGTTGGTCAAGCGATCCCTATTCGTGGGGCTACCCCTGGAACAACGCGCTCTTTCTGGTTGACGCGGCCAATCCGCAGCGCCCCCCGGAGCGGTTGCCCCTCAGCTACGAATCCTTCACAGCCCTCGCCTGGTCGCCCGATAGTGCATGGCTGGTGGTAGTCCATGACATGGGACACGTATTCTCTCGCACTGGCGACCATACCGACGGCCTCTGGTTGATCAACCTGAAGGCGGGCGATCCGCAACGCATCACCACCATAGGCCAGCACCCGGCGTGGCGCCCTTTGACGCCTGCGCAACTCGCGGCACTCACTCCCACAGCCACGCTACCACCCCCAGCACCAGGCGCAACCTCACCAGAGATGCCAGGCAGCAGCCCGACAACCGATACAATTGCGAGTGGCAGCAACCCCGGCGCACCGAGTACAACTCCAGCGGGCAACACAAACCCGTGGGTTTTGCCCATCACCATTGGTCTTGCACTGTTCGTCCTCGGTATGGGTGGCGGGATTGGGCTCTGGTTCTTCCTGCATAGACCACCGCGCTGAACGATTGTGCCAGGATGCTGAAAAATCCATCATGCACACCACCGCACCTATTTTGGTCACCTATGGTATCTCAGCGACTGCGGCTATTCCTGTGCTGGAAGGAAATCCGAACATATTTCAGGGGCGACGATGCTCGCCGCCCCCGATCTGATAAAGCTTCTCAATCCTTTTCAGGTGTACCTACAGCGTCGCAGGTGAAAGCTGACCACCTGACTCCGGCTAATCGGCAACGGGTTGCTGCGTCACCGTTTCTGCAACAGGCGGGAAGGGTTCTCCAGGCAACAGGCCGGCCGGGCGGCGCGGCTTTCCGAAGCGACCATAGACATAACGATAAATATCTCGAATCACCGCCGTCATCGGTACTGCCAGAATCAGCCAGATGATTCCCAGCGGGGTCAGAACTATAATTAATATCATCACCAAGGCCGGATGAATGTTGACGCTATCACCAACAACGCGTGGCACCAGGATATTGCCTTCAATCTGCTGAATGATTAAAAACATCAGCGCAATTGCCAGTCCAGTCTGCCAGGAATGGAGCAGACCTACAATAACGGCCGGTATGGCCCCTAGGATCGGCCCGATAATGGGTATCAACTCCGTAAATCCGGCAATCAGCGCCAGGAGCAATTCATATTGGATACCCTCGACGCCAGATAGTTTCATAATTGTCAGACCGCTGTAGACCGCAACCGCAATAATGATGCCCAGCAAGAGTTGCCCACGAAAGTAGCGGCTGATAATGCGATCTGTAATACGCAACACTGCCCAGAAATCTGCTCGTAGCCAGCGTGGAACCATGCGATCAACCGTTTGTGCAGCTGTTTGTAAATCCATCAAGACGAAAAACAACCAGAAGGGAATCACGACAAAGCCAATCAGAAATGTAACGGTCGATACTACGCTAAGCCCGGTATTCACCAGAAAATTGATCATACTGCGAATATACGTGACCAGATTATTGCGCATCATAATCAGCGCTTGCTGAAATCCTTCATTGATAAAGATGCGTGTCCCTTCTGGGAGGGTACTAATATATTCCTCCAGGCTGGCAATCCACTGCTCAAACTGGGCTGTCGTTGGCAGCGACTGGAGCAAGCTATTTAACTGACTGATCAGGGCGGGCACCAGCACCCAGATGATCGAAGATATGGCGATTAATCCACCTGACAGTACCAGCACCACGGCCACCCAGCGTGGCAACCAGCGGTTTAACCAGTTGACCAGCGGGAACAACAGGTACGTCAAGACCACACCGATCTGGAAGGGCAGCAGTGAAGACCAGGAATACCAGAGTACCCAGATAAAGGCAGCAATAGCGATTATCACCAGCAAGAGGCGAACAAGATCGTCCGGATCAATACTACAAATGCGTAACCAGAGCCGTTGCCATGCTCGAAACGAGCGAGCCTGGGCCTGCACCAGTTCATCGTCGTCCATCTCCATACTGGTATGCACGGGCAGATCAGGCACATCTACGGCGACGTGATCTGGCGGTATGCGCAACGGTTCGGGTGCAATCAAGTGCGGTTCAGATTCAAGTACGTTCGGTGCATCATGCCGATCTGGACATGATCTTTTTGTTTGTATACTCATGATATTGCTCCTGATATGTAGGGCTATGTTGCCTCTTTCGTGTCGGTTACCGTATTCTGAAGTGTAGCCACCGTTCGGTGCCTGACGGCTTGCTGCAGTCGAAACTCCCGATCAAGTACCGTTATCAATACAACCACCGGCACAGTGAGGAGTGCCGTAAAAATCCCACCAATCTGCCCACCAATAAAGAGTGCAAGCAAAATAGCGGCGGGATGGACATTAATGGCCCGTGAAAAGAAGAAAGGCACCACTATATTTACCCCAATAATGCCAATAGGTATTCCCCAGACCACTGACCATACTGCCAGCCAAGGGTCAACGGTCAGCGCACTGAGGATCATTAAGATACTGCCAATAATCCCCCCCAGATACGGAATAAATTCAAGAATACCGCTAATGATACCGATTGTAAACGCATAGGGAATACCTAACAGTTGCAACATCAGGGTATAGGCTATCACCCAGTAGCCTGAGATACATAACTGGGCCACAAACCAGCGACCTAATCCCACACTGGCGCGTTCAGTTAGCTGGATGATACGTTCATGATAATGCTCAGGTACCCAGGTTCTGAGCAAGGCTCGACTGATCGTATGATCGACCACCAGAAAGAAGACCAGCACGGCAATAATAAACCCGGAGAAAAGAAGACTGCCGGTATTAGCCAGGGTTCCCGGAATAGTCAGAGCCAGACCACGTAGCACTTCAGTAACAGCTGGCGGTGGGCCATCCTCCAGTTGAGTGGACAGGTTGAGCAAGCGGCCAATCCCTGGAAGGTCATCAAGGTTGGCAACAATACTGGCGATGATTTGTTCACTATTGGCTGCCAGCGCCCCCAGATTATCCAGGACTAACGGAACAATCAGGGCCACGATCAAGGCCACGATCAGCATGGCCCCAATATAGACCAGAATAACGGTCCACATACGAGGCAGCCCCCGTTGCTGGAGCGCATCGGCCAGCGGATTGATCAGGAGGCTGAGCAATACGGTGATGAACAACAAGCTAAAAGTGTTGAACAACACGTTCACATAGGTAATAACGATATAGACCGCAACTGCTAGTCCAAACAATGCGAACCACGTTCTGATAGTAAAAACAAAAGCAGGTTTTTGTTTGTGCAAGATAGTAACCTTACTAGTGGCCTGCATCGTATTAAATGACCAGATATTTTCAGGCCCCTACTATATAACGATACTCGAGTAACCTTTCAGGAGTGCTTTCGCTCGTGGGGGGTGAGACACTCGATGCTTATATCACTCATGATAGTTGATATTCTGCAGTCCCCCGCGCCACCCCCGACACAGGTATCCCCTGAGCGGCCCCCGCGCATGGTTGCTTTCTGGTGCGGCGCGGCATTGCCGCGCCGCACCAGATATGGTGGTTTCGGCGGGGCGAAGCCGCACCGCGCCTTCCTACCCAGGAGATGTCGCGTTGTAGCATTAATACTCCACCGAGACGCCCTCGGCAGGTATATTGAAACCAGAAGTCCTATACAAAAGATAGGAATATTGTACACCAGGCCGCTTGCAACCTCTCAGTACCGGCTGCAGGCACAATAATGATACCCAAAACGATATTCAGGAGCGCTTGCGTTTCAAAACCTGTCTTGCGCAAGATAATCTCCCATGCTACACTGTACATCCTGATATTAACCAGCGCTCAAAAGCATGAAAAGGCCTGTTATAGAACATCAACAGGATCAGACAATGCCATCAGTACCTATATCTGACGATCAGATCGCCCGTATTGAACGCCGTCTGGCAGATATTCAGCTTCTGTTAGAGCATCAGGCGATTGCGATTGCGCAACTACAGGACGAGATACATTATGCCCGGCGCAGTGATGATTGGTATCATGTGCAATTCAGTGAAATGATCCGCATCTTAACCCGCGACATTCGCGAGTTACGCGCATCATTGATCTGCTCAGTTATTAACGATGGCCCGATCAACGCCCAGTTGTTGTATACGTTGCTGCGCAAAACAGCGGACGATGAACGCGACCTTGCGGCTTTGTCTAACCCTCCACGATTCTTCTAACCAGGTAGACATTATAGTATCAACTGCCGCAATGTGTGCGGAATGATTACCAAATCATGCTCCCAATCAACAGGCAGTACGTGGTCTGCAATCTTTCCCGTAACCCTGCCTTTTTGTCCATCATGTGGGGCATACTTCAGAGGGGTGGTACTAAGCGCCTGTTTGTATGTCCCGTGTTTCGCCACAGGCTGAAAAGAGCAAACGTCCTGTTTGGTCGCAGGCGAAAAAGACGGGTTGTTCAAGTAAATACATACGTTCTTTTATGTATAAGGTTGTGTATATGATCCATTGCATTCGGTATTACGTGACGCTCATTGGACTACTCTGGGGTATCTTGCTTCTTTCCGCCTGTGCGTACCTGGTAGAGAGTTCTACGCCAGCCCCCACTACCACACCGCCACGTTCGGCCATTATGGTGCCGATGTTTATCACCGCCCCGACGACACCCTCAGTAACTCCGGAGCTTCCGGTTTATACTTATACCATTATCAATACCTACCCGCATGATCCTGCGGCTTTTACCCAGGGTTTGATTTTTGACAATGGAGTACTGTATGAAAGTACGGGCTTATATGGTCGTTCCTCGCTACGTAAGGTTGATCTGGAAACCGGCACCGTGTTACAAAGCTACGAACTAGAGCCACAATTTTTTGGCGAAGGCCTGGCATCCTTTAACGATACACTGATTCAGTTGACCTGGCAATCGAATATAGGCTTTGTATACGAGAAGCAGAGTTTTGACCGGTTGCGCGAGTTTTCCTACCCAACCGAGGGTTGGGGCATTACCCACGACGGCGAACGGCTGATTATGAGTGATGGAACCGATCGGCTGTTTTTCCTCGACCCGGAGACGTTGCAGATAACGGGGCACATCTATGTCACTGATGCTGGCCGTTCTGTAAGTCGGCTGAATGAACTGGAGTATATTCAAGGTGAGGTCTATGCCAATATCTGGCAAACCGATCGGATTGCCCGTGTTGATCCACAAACAGGCGCGGTAGTAGGATGGATCGACCTGAGCGGAGTACTATCAGCAGAATATCGTCAGCAACCGGTCGATGTCCTCAATGGTATTGCCTATGATGCCGACCATGATCGATTGTTCGTCACTGGGAAGCTCTGGCCAAAGCTTTTCGAGATCGAGCTGATCGTTCGTGAATAACTGGACATCCGATCGACCTGGTAGTCTGATCAGATATATGGTGCAATGAATGTATGGAACTGTGAGCCAACCAGACAGTGCTGCGGGAGCCTATAGCCCTCGTACCTCCTGTGGCCAACCGTTTCCCGAACCATGGACAACCCTTGTCGGAAGAGAGATACACAGCGATTTCAATGTATCACATCCACGTGATAATACTAGAGCTGTGTGGCATACCGCACCGCATTCTGGAACAGGATCAGACCGTCGCCCTTTTGCCGCCAGGGTTCGCGTGTCCAGCGTGGATGCTGCTGTGGGAGTACCGCATCTTCGGGATGCGGCATTAACCCTAGAATGTTCCCCTGCGGATTGCACAATCCAGCAATATTGCCAACCGAGCCATTGGGATTGGCTGGATAGGTGACATCGCTGCCATCGGTGGTGACATAACGCAAGGCAATCTGCCCCCCGGCCTGCAACTGGTCGAGTACTGTGTCATCTCGTACAACCAGGCGACCCTCACCATGGGCAATGGGTACCTCGATGGGGACGGTCATCCCCTGGGTGAAAATACAGCGACTCACTGGCTCGGCAGCCACTTGCACCCAGCGACATTCAAAGCGTCCAGAGGCATTATGCGTCAGGGTGGCCTGTGGGCGAACATTCTCAGTACCTGGGGCAACCCCCTTCAGTCCCGGCAAAATACCTGCCTTGATCAGCACCTGAAAGCCATTGCAGATGCCCAGCACCGGTCGGCCGTCAGCTATAAACGCAGCCAGTTGTTCCCCCAGGCGATGCAACAGATCAATCGCCAGCAGTTTGCCCGCACCAAGATGATCACCATAGGAAAAGCCACCAGGTATGACGAGGAATCCATAATGACGTAGATGCAGGCTGTGGTCAGCCAGGCGGTTGATATGCACTCGTTCGGCCCGGGCACCGGCCAGTTCACAGGCGGCGGCGGCATCGGTGTCACGATTAATACCAGGCGCGCGCAAAATCAATACTTTTATGCCCATCGAAACTCCAACTCTACTTCGCCCACCTTGATGCGATCCCCCTGATGCAGTGGTTGCGGAATGTGGGCTGGTATATGCACTCCGTTAATGGTTGTCCCGTTGGTGCTACCGAGATCCGTGAGGGTATAGTGATCGTTGGTACGCTGGATAATGGCATGATTGCGGGAGGCAATGCCCCGGTCATGTTCCGCCAGATCAATTTCAGGATAATGATTTTTGCGCGGATCACGCCGCCCAATATTGCATGGAAGTCGATCGAGTTTGATCTCCCAGGTGCTACGAGGCGACGTTGCGACCACACGTGCCGGTGGCAAACCCGCCAGCGGCGCGCCACATCCGGCACAGAAGCGAGCGTTCGCTTTGTTCACACGGCCACAGCGGGCACAGGTTTTTCCATCAGCTATGGAGACTGGTTGTGGTGGTGGCGACGTGGGTATAGGTACCGGTTGTGGCGCGGGAGGCACAATTGGTGGCGGGGTGATGCATGATGTAGGATCAACATAAGGTGCGTCCAGGCAATGAAGCAAAGCCTGTTCCATCTCTAGCGCAGACTGATAGCGCTGTTCACGAGTTAACGCCATGGCCTTGATGATCACCTGTTCAGTTTCGGCATCGACCGAGGGATTCAGTTTGCGAATATAGCCAGGCTGCGGCGGTTGGAGCGGTACAGGTGGAAGGTTGGTTAGCAAGTGCAGCAACGTGGCTCCCAGTGCATAGATGTCGCTGCGAGCATCGGTCTGCCCTTTACCATACTGCTCTGGTGGCGCATAGCCTGCTGATCCCATAGCGACCGTGTCTTTCGACTTGCGTGCCTTGTAGGTACGCGCCACACCAAAATCAATCAGTTTGAGGACACCTTCGGGCGTCACCATGATATTTGAGGGTTTGAGATCACGGTAGATAATCGGTGGGTTCAAGGTATGCAGATAGTGTAACACGCGACATAGTTGTATCCCATAGCCAATGACCTGCTGCTCCAACAGCGGTGCATTGGTATCGTGGATCTGGGTCTCGAGCGTCTTACCAGGGATAAACTCCATCACCATAGTTGGACGCCCGGATTGTTCAAAGTAATCACTCACCACAATCAGGTTTGGATGGTGGATTCGGCGTAATAACTCTACTTCCTGCTGAAAGAGCTTGCGATGGTCTTCTGCCTCTTCGGGAGGCGTGTCTGGCGGTACTCGCATTTCCTTCAGTGCCCAGATCGAGTTATCACTGGTGCGCCGTACACGATAGACTGCACCCATACCACCTCGACCGATCAGGTTCAGAATAACGTACTCGCTGTGGGTACCGTGGACGATCGTTTCTGGTTGTAGCAGGTCAAGCATGGTTCTATGCGTTATAATCCATAATTCAGAATTGCCTACGCACTTATTATATCATGATGCTGTACTAGATTTGACAGCGTCTACATACGTTTCCGAATATATGCAGCCTGCCTGGAAAGTCTTTGTCTCTGGATGCGGTATGCCTGTATCGTGCTATTGGGCTGCAGAATGTGGACATATGTATTGACACCACCGCCAGTCTATATTACACTAAGGAGCATCTTTGCCAACATATGGAGCGCTTCGCAGTCAACAAAGTAGTCCTCGCCAGACAAGACAGCAAGTGGCGCGGTGCAATACCCTGATCCACATTTCCGCGACCAGCATATGGTGTTGCAGGTCAGTGCATCTTTATACCCCACTGTTTGATGAACACATAGTGTGCAATCATAGCATGTGTAGAATGAACAACATGATATGAAGGAGGTTGTGATGTTACCGCCGCGAGATTTTATTGTTCCAGCCATGATCCGCGTTGGTTCCGGCGCGGCCGATCAGGCAGGTGAGTTGTGCTGTACAAAAGGCTTTAAGAAGGGCTTGATTGTCACCGACAAGATCATGCAGAACCTGGGGTTGGTGAACAAACTGGAACAGGTGTTAAGTCAGCACGATATTCAGAGTGCCGTCTATGCGGGGGTGAATAGTGAGCCAGTGGTTGAGTACGTCCAGGAAGGACTCGATTTCTATCGAGAACAGGGCTGTGATTTCTTGTTAGCTTTAGGAGGCGGTAGCCCGATCGATACCGCCAAAGCCATTGCCGTTATGACTACCAACCCTGGCTCAATTGAGGACTACAAAGGCATTGGTAAAATTGGACAGCGCGGTGCTCCGCTGATCGCTATACCCACTACCGCTGGTACCGGCAGCGAGGCAACGATGTTTACGGTTATTACCGATACAAAAACAGATGTGAAGATGTTGATCGGTAGCCCACATCTAATGCCAGACATTGCAATTGTGGATCCCTTGCTCACGATCTCTTCCCCGCCGAGCGTAACCGCAGCGACCGGCATTGACGCCCTGGTGCATGCAATTGAAGCCTATGTTTCGGTGAAGGCCCAACCGATGTCGGATCTATTCTGCCTCTCGGCGATCGAGTTGATTGCCAGCAACATTCGGCAGGCCTGGTCGAATGGTACCAACCAGGAGGCCCGCGAGAAGGTGATGCTCGGCGCACTCCAGGCAGGCATTGCCTTTAGCAACTCATCCGTCGCTCTGGTGCATGGTATGTCGCGGCCAATCGGCGCGTATTTCCATATTGCCCATGGCGTTTCGAATGCGGCCCTGCTGGCAGTGGTGACAGAGTTTAGCTTGATCGGCAATCCGGTGCGCTATGGCCATGTGGCCCGGGCCATGGGAGAGCATACCGATTTTATGCCGGTGATGGAAGCCGCCGACCTGGCCGTCAAGGCGATCAAGCGTTTAATTCGGGACATCAAGATTCCATCGCTGGCGGAGCTGGGCGTTGAAGAGGAAAAATTGATCCGTCTAGCCCCATCGATGGCGGATGCGGCGATTGACAGTGGGAGCCCGGCTAACAATCCACGCAAGCCGACCAGGCAGGAAATTATCGATCTATATCGTCGCGCCTATCATCAAGCATGAGGCTGGTTCCTATTTAGTCTCATGAGACTGGGGCGGCCGTCTCTGAGTGCAACAGGTGCTTTAGTCCTGGGGGCCGTCACTGGGTATCGGTATGATCCTGACTACTATGTACCTGACGATCCCCAGTATCGTACCTCCCTCTGACGTGCAGATTGTTCTGGCGGATCGGGCTGGAATACAGGATGGAACGGTACCTCGTGTGGGCACCCCAACGTATTAATCAATGGATGCTTCTGGCTGCGGGTCTGAGGGGCCAGGTACCCAGAAACCTAACGGGTTGTGAGGGTTGCATCCCTGAACCTGATGCGCATGGGGCACCCCGCGTGGGTGCCCCGATATAGTGTCTGGCATGTTCGGACGGGACGGACAGGGGTATGCACAGGGTACAGCCTCTTCAAAAAACCTGAACCGGGTATCCTCTATGGTGAGAGTCGCTTTTCTGTGCTACTATTTATATTCTGCACGGCTTTTGAAAACATTGATTGTCACTTCTGTAGCTTTCGGGTATCATAGAGGTATGCCGCGTTGCACAGGACTGCCTTTGTAAAGGATGGCTACCCATTATGAGTTTCGCAGCAGAGCATCCATCGAGGAGGTGGATTGCCACCCGGATCAACACGGGATCAGAGTTCTCTTCCATCCTGCCCGAAGTATCTCATAAGACCGATCCACCGTTCCATGACCAGTTATGCAAAGTCTATGGAACCGCAGCAGCATATCATTCGCTACCAGGCACACTGGGAGGAGTAAGCATAGACGCACAGAGTTGTGCAAAATAGCAGTGTGAGCGTCAAAATCAAAGAGAAAGAAATCTCAGGAAAAGAAAGAACCTTCGCTATTGTGGAGTTGTATGAGTATGAGTAACCTATCTATTTCTGTTGAACGTAATGGATTGCGATGGATACGTGCTGATTTACATATTCACACCCCTGCATCCGAAGATTATGCTGAACCAGACGTTAGTTATCTGGATATTCTACAAGAGGCTGAGCGACGGGAATTGGAAATTATTGCCTTTACCGATCATAACACTGTTCAGGGCTATGAACAGTTTCAGCGTGAAATCGAGTTTTTATGTACCCTCGAAACCGCCGGGCGACTCACTCCTGAAGAACAAACACGATTGGATGAGTATCGACGGTTATTGAGTAAGATCAATGTTCTACCCGGGTTTGAGTTTACGTCGCATTATGGTGCACATATTCTCGGTATTTTTAGCACCAACCACTCGCTGAGCTTTATTGAGGCAACACTGATACAATTGGGCATTCCTCCCGATCAACTCAAGAAAGGTCTGTGCAGTATCCCCAATACCCGCTATGTCACTGACGCCTACGACATTATTGCTCGTGCTGGAGGGTTGGTTATTGCGGCGCATGTCAATGGCCCGAATGGAGTTATCACCGAAACCCTGCGGATGGGTACCAGTGGGCAATCGCGGGTAGCTGCTACCCAGAGTTCCTCCCTGCATGCGCTTGAGTTTATTAACTTTTATACCGATCACGACAAGTTTACTTCACCCGGTTTCTATAACGGTAAAACCGAACACTATGAGCGACGGATGTTCTGTATTCAGGGCAGTGATGCACATCGTCTACGCCGTTTACCCGATGGTGACTTACAGGATTGGCGACGGCACGGTATTGGCGATCGTTATATTGAACTGTTGTTGCCCAATAACAGCTTTGAAGCACTTATAGAGCTGTTTAGAAGCCAGAACTTCGACCGCGTCCGTGTGCCGAAACGGGATCAAAAGCAGTGGGCCATCGATGTCCTGCGCTCGGGTGCTACTTCAGAGCGCCAGATTCTGCGCAGTATTGGCGACGATCTGTCGGCTGCTGGTGAGTTATGGCGTGACGTGGCCGCGCTGTCGAATGCAGATGGCGGCGTGTTGATTATTGGGTGTGAACCAGGCGGGCGCATTACCGGTGTCACCCGCCCCGAACAGGTTAGCGAGATTCTGCGCCAGAGTGTGCGCCAACACCTTGACCCCCAGCCGTATATGTCGCTCGAACTGATGCCCTATGAAGGACACGATGTGATGCGGGTTGAGGTCAAACCCGATAGTCTACCGCCGTATATAGGTGACAACGGGGTCGTGTATGTGCGTCGCGATGGTGAAACGCAGCCTGCCGATCGCAGTGAAATTATGCAACTTTGCCGCCGGGCACTGGCAAAAGGCGGCAGTTCGCCCCTGGATAATGGCCAGGATCTCGATTTACCACGGAGCGGAGTCGAGATTGTAAGCGATCAGCGGCGCGGTGGTATCTGGAACTACGAAGTGCGCGATTTGCGCACGACCGCCGGTGTCACCCGTGACAAGGCGCAGGGATTATGGGCCTATGCGATCAGTCGCCACGAAGATTTGCGCGAAGGCCGTATCGACCTCCAGAGCCAGGTACGCTGGCGCGGTCGCCTGGGAGTCTGGCGCGCTTATCGGCAAGGAAATCGTACCAAATACGATCTCGTTCATCGTGACGCGAATGGGATGATTGACCACGTGTTCTACGGCGTCTCCGATTGGGGGTTGAGTGAGAACTGGCTGGCGCTGTTGAATGAGCGCAGTGGTGTAGCAATTGAACAGGATCTCCAGACCTTTGATCAAGAGGATGACCTGTCCCCTGGTTCTGATAATGGGTTGCCAGACTTGACCATACCCGACAAACCCTGGGGTGAGCGTCGCTACCGCTGGCGTGGGCGTGGTGGGTTATGGCGCGTGTATCTCGATGGGCATAATGGTGCCTATTTTGATCTGGTAATGAAAGACAAGGATGGTAATGGATATCAGGAATTTCAATCTGTACCCCGCTCCAAGTTGACCGATCCGTGGCTAGCGCTGATTCGCGTTCCGCGCCCACGTACGGGCATTGAGGTAGTCAGCGCGGAACTTGATGAAGATGGCGAATGGCGGTATATCTTTCGCAACCTGCGTACTGGCGATGTCAGTAGTATGCCATGGCGCCTGCAAGATATTGAGGCTGGAACGGTACGTGAATATGCGGCCCGCATGTATCTGCGCGATAATCCGCTCGACGAGTCACAGGTACGCTGGTGGGGCAATATTGGTTACATGCGCCCTATGCGGAGCCAGGTTGACTTGATTTACCGTGATGAACAGGGCAAAGACCATTTCTTCTATGCAGCACGCCGTGAGGAGCTCCATGGTGAGTGGCGCGACTTGCTCGATCTGTATGAGGAAATGTAACCATAATATGGAGTGCGGGCGGACGCAGCAGGGGCAGACGGAGACTGGTGGACATAATATGGCCCTCCGCTGCTGCGCCCCTATCTCGTGCAGGCCACAGGCCTACCGGCCCGCTGCAGTCAAAGAATCTCGTTCTACACCAGCAAGCTCAACGGCGACTCGAGTAGTCGCTTCAACGCTCGTAAGAACTGCGCCGCCGTTGCCCCATCAATGATCCGATGATCAACACTGACGGTAACACGCATTATCTCGCCAATAACGATGTCCCCATCACGTACCACCGGTAGCTGGCGCACAGCTCCAACCGCCAGTGCTGCCGATTGTGGTGGCGTAATGATCATCCCGAACTCAACCACGTCATACATCCCTAGATTGGAGACGGTAAATGTACCGCCTTCCAGTTCGTTGGGCTTAATCTTGCCCTCCCGCGCCCGTTTTGCCAGTTCCTTAACTTCAGCCGCAATAATACCCAGACTCTTTTTGTCAGCATCAATAATGGTCGGAGCCACCAGACCTTCTTCAATCGCCGTCGCGACGCTGATATTGATCTGCGCATGTTGCACAAAGCCAGGTTGCCCATCGGAGCCGGTAGCATAGCTGCTATTGATCATGGGGAATGCCCGTAACGCCTTTGCCGTGGCCTTAATCACCACGTCGTTCACCGATATTTTAACCGGGGCAACACCGCTCTCGTTGATCTGGGTACGCCACCGGAGTGCATCCGCCATATTAACCTCGGTCGTGACATAAATATGCGGTATCCCTGGCTTGGCCTCCGTCATACGCCGCGCAATAGCACGCCGCATACGGGTCATGGGAATGACTTCCCATGTCGGTTGGGTTGCTGTCGTAGGCGTTGTGGACACTGCTGGTCTGGGGACGGGGGCAGATACGGGCGCTGCCGGCGCGGCGGGTTCTGCTCTTTTCGGGCTGGGAATCGGTTCTGGTGGTACCGCAGCCCGTGCTGGTGTGCTTTGTTGCTGCTGATAGAACGCTTCCACATTTTCCTTGATGATCCGCCCGCCTGGCCCGGTCCCTTCAATCTGCCGCAGATCAATGCCATATTTCTCCGCCAGACGCCGGGCGACGGGGGAAGCAATAATCCGATCCTCAACCGCATGACCATTTCCCTGTTGCGCCCCCTGGGCCTTAGACAGAGGTTGCGTGTCAGGCCCCATTGCTGTTGCTCCACCTGCTGCAGTCGCGGTTGGCCCCGGTGGTTCGGCTGGTGTGGCTGACCCGGTTGTGGGTTCAGCCGTTGGCGCACCTGCCGTTTCCGCCTCACCTTCACCAATAATCGCTATTGGTTCTCCAATTGGAACCGTCTGCCCCTCTTGAACCAGAATCTTCTGCAACGTGCCGCTTTCATACGACTCAAGCTCCATTGTGGCCTTATCGGTTTCGATTTCGAGCAGGATCTCGCCTTTTTCCACATGGTCACCCGGTTGCTTCAGCCAGCGCCCAATGGTGCCCTCCTCCATCGTGTCGCTCAGGCGAGGCATAGTCAACTCGGCCATTGTATCGCTCCTTTGCTTTCTACCGCGGCATAACTGCCTGCACGGCAATGTTCCTATCGTGTACCAGCCAGGGTCTGATGAATTGCGTCAATGAGATGTTGCGCACTGGGTAACGCCGCCCGTTCCAATACCTTGGCATAGGGCAGAGGCACCTCAACCCCCGCGACCCGTCGCACGGGAGCATCCAGATAATCAAACGCTTCTTCCTGAATAGTGGCCGCTATCTCGGCCCCAATGCCATACGAGCGCCAATCCTCCTCAATAATAACCGCCCGATTGGTTTTCTTCACCGAATTCACAATTGTTGGCTTATCCAGTGGGCGGAGCGAACGCAAATCCACCACCTCAATACTCACGCCTTCTTCTTCCTGGAGTCGACGTGCCACATCTAAGGCCAGTACGGTCATCCGTGAGTAAGCAACAATTGTCAGATCTGTACCGGTTCGTTTGACTTCGGCTTCGCCAATCGGGATCGTATAGTTATCATTTTCCGGCACCTCGCCCCTGGTGTTGTAGAGCGCCAGATTTTCAATAAAAATGACCGGATCATTATCACGAATAGCAGTGCGTAACATGCCTTTCGCATCATAAGGCGTAGAAGGGGCCAGCACCTTCAGGCCCGGCACATACGCGAACCAGGCCTCGAAATTTTGTGAGTGTGTCGCTGCTAGTTGTTGCCCTCCACCGCCCGGTGTGCGGATAACCATTGGTACCGATGATTGCCCACCAAACATATAGTGGATCTTGGCCGCATGATTGACAATCTGATCAATCGCCAGCAGAATAAAGTTGATGGTCATAATTTCTACCACCGGACGTAGACCGAGCATAGCCGCACCTGCGGCCATACCTACAAAGCCTTCCTCGGCAATTGGTGTATCAATCACACGTTTCGGCCCAAATTCCTGAAGTAACCCTGCTGTCACCTTGTATGAACCCTCAAAAATCCCGATCTCCTCACCCATCAAAAACACCGTTTCGTCACGCTGCAGTTCTTCACGCAACGTTTCGTTCAGTGCCTGGCGATAGGTAATGACTGGCATATCAGGCTCCTCTTTCCGCTATCTGTGCCGCCACAACTGCATCAGATACACCCGGTGTATTGGCGACCGGAGTAGCATACATAAAAGCAAAGAGATCTTCAACCTGGGGATCGGGGCTATCATTGGCAAAATCAATTGCCTCCTGCACCTCACGCTCTACCTGATCGACTATCTGTTTAAGCCAGGCATCATCAATGATATGCGCGTTGAGCAAGACCTGGGCATAGCGCTGAAGCGGATCGTCGGCCCGTCCCTGACGCACTTCTTCCTCCGGCCGATAACGCGCCGGGTCAACCACCGAATGTCCGCGAAACCGATAGCTGATCGCCTCCAGAATGGCTGGCTCGCTTTCGTTCTGGGCCCGTTCACGCAGGCGGCGGGTGACATCACGCATCGTCAGCACATCTTTGCCATCAACGCGTTCCCCGTGAATACGATACGCGCAGCCCTTCTTATACAATTCTGGTTCGGCTGATCCGCGCTCAACCGTCGTACCCATCCCATAGCCATTATTAACCACCAGAAAAATCACGGGCAATTGATAGAGCTTTGCCATATTGAGCGATTCGTGCCAGGCACCAATATTGGTGGTGGCATCACCCATCTGGCAAATCACTACTCCGTCACGCTCCTGGTATTTCAGCGCAAATGCTGCTCCAACCGCCAGCGGAATCTGTCCACCAACAATCGCATACCCACCCATAAAATTGGTCGCACGATCAAACAGATGCATGGAACCGCCCCGCCCTCGTGAAACCCCCGTGTCCTTACCAAATAGCTCGGCCATCACTGCCCCCGGTGACACGCCACGAGCGAGGATATACCCATGCTCACGGTAGTTGGTAAAAATATAGTCCTGTGACTGGATACCCGCCATTAAGCCTACAATTGTGGCTTCCTCACCCAGATTCAAGTGGCAATACCCGCCGATGCGCGCTTTGGTATACATTTCACCGGTACGTTCCTCAAAGCGCCGGATCAAAAGCATCTGGTGGTAGTAATGCCGTAGCTGTTCGCTATCTTCTTCTGCCAGATTCCGCTGGTTATTCGTTGCAACGTTCATCCAGGCTTCTGTTGCTATTTCGCTCATCGTCTGTCACTCCTTCGTGCTACATATCCATTGGCGTTAGAATTACGGATGCTCGCCTTTCGGCGCGAAAGCCCGGCGGGTTCACGCCGGGGATGAAGCGCCCTGCTTCCGCAGCTTTCGCTCATGGGTTGTACGAAATACCGTTGTGTGATCCACGTATTCGTACGGGGGGAGGTGCACCCTATGCACGGTTCCAACTGAGCTTTGGGCGTTCCAACCAAGAATCCATCGTTGGGGAAAAAGCTCATGGTCATGTGGTGCGCCGGTTCGACGGAAGGGGCCAACCTGAGAGTCAGCACAGCCAGGCGCAACAACGAGGCCACCCCCCACTCATGGGCTCTGCAGAGCACGAGCAGGAGACCGGAGCCGCAATCCCTGAAGCCCGGCTGCCTTTGGCCCTGGGAACCGTCACAGGACACGTCTCATGCCTCGCATCATGCACCTCCTGCTTCGTCGCCCATCATCCATTGACGTTGGGTGGAACTGGAACGACCGTGCCGTGTCCCGGTGGGACATGCTTCCTCCGCCGCTTCACACCTCCCACCGTGCACCGCCCGCCTCACATACCCGGTGGCTCAACCTCATGCACAAATGCACTCTGTGGTGCATGACAACGGGGACACTGTGTTGGTACGGTGGCGCTACGCACAATTTCACCACAGACATTACACACCCAGCGCATGGCAATCTGGCGTATGAGATCTGAACGACTGAGAATACCAACAATTTTGCCCCCTTGCAGTACTGGCACGCGGCGAATGTGTTGAATAGTTAACAGATGCGCAACTTCCTCAACCTCGGTATCAACACTCACACTAATCACGCTCCGGCTCATAACGTCGGCAACGGTATGACCTTCTTTGGAAATCAAGTCATGCTCGGTGATCATTCCAACCAACCCACCCGCGTCATTCACCACCGGGATCCCACTGATCCGATGTCGAGCCATCAGGCGAGCAGCATCCTCGACAATGCTGCTTTCCCGTACGCAAATGACGTTCGGTGTCATAATATCTCTGGCTTTCATGCCGCAAACCCCTCTTTACCCCAATCCTGAGCGTGGCGTTATCTTGCGTCTATGTATGCAAAAGGTGGGCCATTTCGTTCCCTTTCACAGTCAGGATTATGAAAATTCTACATACCTGGTAGTATAACAAAGGTTCAGGCGATTTCGTAGTATGCGCGCATACGCTTATGCGAATCCAGGTCGCTATGCGCGCAGCAGAGGCTCCACTCAGAGGCTGAACATCGGGAGGGGTTTGGGGGGCCGTAGCTTAATCGTCATCCGTATTCTGCTGACGGTTGCGTAACTCGGCGTGGAGTTGTAGGGCACGTTCTTCCCCCAACTCGTCCCGCAGACGTGCCCACAGCCAGTCCCAATCACTTTCTGGTTTTGGTGGGACTTTGATATGTAACACAGCACCACGCAATGCCGCTCCGCATTGGGGGCATTGGGTGATATGCTTTTTAGTCACAGGATCATAATATACTCGTGAATGCTTCACGCCATCCCAGATTTTTTGCACCCAGATCGCACACCCACACGCATGGTAGCGTATCATCTCTCACCTCTCTACTCCTGCAGCTGGTGTCGATACTGTATCGTATTCGTTTGTGTTTTTCTTAGAGTAACCGATTACCCAGAAGCATACCTGTTTACTTTGTGAATATTGTACAAACTATAGCAATAAACCTACAGAGAACAATCTGCAAACGGGTAGATACGAGAGGTAGCTTATACCTACCCAGATGGATAGGCATTGCTCAAAACAACTCGGTAGGATGACCAGGGGTCAAGGAAGTTAGCAGAAGTTAGCCCGTGCCACGAATATAAATATTCGGCCATGGCTTGAAGGTAGTGGGGAATGTATCCTGACGCACAATACTGTCACCCTCGTATACCACGCGATAGACTTCCACTTTCATACCGCTCAGGGCATAGTCAGTCTGGCGCACATAGCCGCGTGGAAGCGATGGATCATTTAGATAGACCGGGGTACGCGGGGCCGGGGTACGTTCCAGAATGACGTGACTCATCGTTACAGAACGATGCACAGGTGGCCCATAGAGTGCAATCGTTAACCGCTGACGATTCAAATCCGGCCAGGCCTGCACGAGAAGCCAGCCACCCGTGTCGTTCACAAACTGTAAATCCTGGGCACCCGTATAAATCGTCGCATCAAGGCCAGGAGGTTCACCCAGTTCCTCGTACCATGGAATGCGGAACGAATGCTCATGCCGCTCAATAATCGGTAATCCCGACCAGAAGGCTGCCCGGAACATCGTGGTCGAAACCTGGCACAGACCACCGCCCCATTCACGCTGGGTACGATTGTTCACAATCGCCAGGCCCTGGACAAACCCGCCACTGGCGTCAACCACACCCAGGTTGGTATTGAACGAAAAGACACTATCAGGAGGGATGAGCAAACCGTGCATACGGTTTGCACCGGCGCGAATATTGGTGATCCGATAACCTTCGGAGGCGCGAAACGAACTGACGCCAGCACCGACCAGATGCGTGATCCCAAGACTGGCGAGATTGGCTTCTGTCACTGGTGGCGGAATCTCCGTCATTGGCAACTCAATTGTACGCGGCCCACCGCGTAGAGCCGCATTCACCGCCTCCAGCGCCAGGGCTGCATCAAGCCCACGTCCAGGTAACCCGGGCTGAAATATTTCCAGATGACCATCGTTCCAATTGACTCGTGGGAGCGTCCCCTCCTCGCGTAGCGCCTCGGATATTGGAATGAGGGCGTTGCGCAGGCCAGCTTGATCAATGAAGGGGGTAATCACCGTACGGCCATCGGCGTCGCTGGTACGATCCAGATGAATCCAGGTAGCGATCTGTTCGGGTAGCCATTCCCAGGCGCACGTGTGTATGCATTGGCCGGCGGCCCCGGTCAGAATAATCGGTTCATCCAGCAGTGTATGCAGTTCCGCTACGATGGGGGTAATATCAGAATCGCGCACTGTGGGCAAGAGCATACGTGTACGTAACGCGACCGACTGTGGTTCTAAAGCTTGAATAGCCGCGGTCATATCGTACAGCATTTCATCAACCAGCACCTGGGTGCCGATCTGCTCGGATGTGACCACAATATGCGGCCCATGCAAGGCTACATCAGCATTACGAGGTGGTGTCTCGACAGTCTGCGCCACTGCCAGCAGGTAGCGTTGCATAACTGTTTGATCGACCTTGACCCGCAACGGTATCTCGACGCCATGCTCCCAGATCGCCACCGCCATTTGCGCATTATCAATACGATTACCGATGCGCCCGGTAGCAAAAGCTGTGTGAATAGCCTGATCAAAATCAAGATAAATGCCTAATTCTTCCGCATTCGGGCGCCAGCGTTGCTCACCGTACACTATCTCGATCGGGTTCCTCTGAAAATGGGCATACCGTCGTTCGAGTGCCGCCCGTGCCCCGGAGAGCCGATAGCCGCCCAGATCCAGGCCACGCACACTGATGTGGGGATAAATACGCTGGTCAAAATGACGTTCACCTGCCAGCAGCAACACCACGCCAATCCCACCCGCCAGTATCAGCAACATCAGCATGACCAGGATCCACTCGAGTGGATTGCCCAACCGCCGTTGCCGCTGCCGCCGATCACGCTGCCGTAGTGGTTGAATCGGACGCGGACGGAACCTGCCGATTGTCTCTACCGTCGGTTGCTCCTGGATATATTCGTTCATAAAAAACAACGATACTTTATGAAGCTCCGCTCAACGTAGCTGTGAGTCTACACCTGGAAGTGATCAGTGTCAAGTGCCAAAATTGCTCAACTGGTCTCCTGGTCTCCCGATTGCTTGCAATTGACTGAAGCGTATGCTATACTCCTAACTATTATCGGGGATGTGGCGAAATGGCAGACGCGCATGCCTTAGGAGCATGTGCCGCAAGGCGTGTGGGTTCAACTCCCACCATCCCCACCAGCGTGTTTCTGAACGATTCACACATAGCAAAGGTATGCTACATAATAGCTGTATTTCATATCCTGTGTCACACAGGCGATAGGCTAATCCAGGCTATTTTCGATTTGTCTTAGTCCACACCACATATCTGATACTTGACCCCCTGGCACCAGAACAGAACGCGCATACAGGAGTCGTCCCCTCTGTTTTACGGCCGAGCGTTACAATGCAGCATGTCAGTTCCATTGGGATCAAGCGCTGTACTTTTCCATGGATGGCCTGCGGGTTGCGCAGGAGCCTGCGGCCTCTGTACAACCCTCGCTAGCGAACGTTCCCGTGTACTGATGCCTGCAGCATACGGCTCAACGGTGAACGGTGATTGTCCATTTTTTCTTTACGCGCTTTTTTTATAGCAGTGTTAGCCAGATGATGATGATATCATGAGCTGTATATTTCACACATACACCAGTTAGTGATTACGTTGATTTGATAAGGAAAGGAAACGAGATGGTACGTGTTCGTTTCGATCATATTCTTCAAGATGTGCGTGGAGATCTGTTGAACCTGGGGCATATGGTTGAGCAGGCCCTGGAACACGCGATACAGAGTCTCGCAACCTGGAATACTACAACTGCCGGCTGGATCATTCGCGATGATCCAAAGATCGATGCGGCTCAGCAAGCGCTAGAGGAACGGGTGATGGGATTATTGGCAACCCAGCAACCCATTGTTGCCGGTGATTTGCGCCTGATGAGTGTGGTGGTTGCCATTGCCACTGAACTCGAACGTATTGGCGACTATGCCAGCGGTATTGCTAAACGTATTCAGCGTACCAGTCACCGTCCCGTACACATCGATCCGCCAGCCGAGATCAGCACTATGGCTCGGATGGCCCAGGCAATGCTGCGTACCAGCCTGGAGGCCTTCCTTCATCAAGATCTTGACCAGGCCCGTAGCTTGGCACAACAAGAAGAGCAAATTGATGTCCTGGAAGATCGCCTGCACGCGCACCTGCTCGATCTGGCACACGAAGATCCGCAACGGATCGGCGTAGTGGTCGATCTCATAGATATTGTACACGTGCTGGAGCGCGTGGCTGACCGTGCCACCAACATTGGTGAGCGAGTGATCTATCTGGTGACATGCCATACAGAAATGCTTAATCCATAACCATTCGCGGGCTGGCAGCGCTTAGCCCAGTGCTCTATGCGTTGCTCACTGTCTTCGTAGAAATCGAAAGCCAACCCGCCTCACCTTATGAGCAATCCTATAGTCATAGCACACCATGGACTTCGGGTGCTTCCCAACTGATGGAGG
>Ga0308414_1000562_pt1 | contig 23652 bp, 12 predicted proteins | sample HotsprSampleOS50_FD_205667 | JGI IMG/M metagenome (GOLD analysis project Ga0308414, IMG submission 205667) | Hot spring phototrophic mat microbial communities from Octopus Spring, Yellowstone National Park, Wyoming, United States - 20090730_OS50 ...
TTTTACTCATTGTCAGTATTCCTTCCATATTAAGATTCTCCTTTTTTTGAGAATCCTAATTTCAGTGTTTTTTTACTGACATTTCTATTGAGTTATATTACTGACATTTCTTAAGAGTTATTACAGTTTCACTTTTCTAAGGACATTTAATATAGTTTTTAATGATTTACAATCTGTAAATCTCAATCTGTGTCCCTTTAACGAATTTCCTTATAAACGACAGTTCAAAATCGTTAATCCTTCAATTTATTAATTTATTTAGCATAAGTTTTTTTTATCAACCGTTTGCGGGTATTCTTTATCTCAAAAGGACAGACTCTTACTAAACCACATTCCATTTTTATTTTCAACACTGTCTCTATAAAATTGAATGAAACTTGTACTTACCACATCTGTCCAAAATAAGTATTTTTATGTGGCTAAAGCCTGTTCCTACTTTTAATTTTTTTTCAGTTCATTGAATTGAACTGCAATAAATGCTGATTGATGTGTCCTTCATCTATTACAGTTGAATTTACCCAACTGTTATTATAAAGACAAGTATATTATGGTCTTTAGCCACATTTAATTAAAACTTGTTAATAATAAGAGAGTAATACATTTTTATAAGAGATTGAAGTAAAATCGAATTTATTTTCTTTTATTTTGAACTAAAATCAGAGTTTTTTTGATCGGGTAAAAGTTTATTTTGGACAGTACTGACAAAAATATTATGGCAAAAGCCCCTTATTATTTTTACGAACAACTAAATTGACATCCAGTAATAAATTGTTGTTAGTTTATTCTATCTTGATGTACCCTGAATATTAATTACATTAGTTCCGCTAACACCACTAACCTGTATTTTTATATAAACCCGTGACAACTCATTTTTAGTAGGATCGGCGTCCTCCAACGAGAAACTAAATACTGTCCATGCTCTGCTTTGAGTGTCCGGCATATCAACACTTAAATCCCCTCTTGCTTTAACATTCCCTTCCACAGTAACGGATATATTATTACCAGAAGAAATAGGATTATTGTTTTCATCAGCGACAATGTATGTAAAGTTCTGAGAACCGCCATTTGGAATATCAAAAGTAGTTGGTGAAACTGAAAAATTAATTGGAAAGCCAGAAAACAGAACAATTGTATTTCTTGTGATAATCTGTAAATTTTCATCAGCGGTTGAAGCAGTAACTGTTGCAAATCCGGGACCTAAAATAGGGTGAACAGGATTAGGATTTGCTGTTATGAGTCTAACACTAACAGCTGGATTATCTCCACTTGATACGGCAGAACCCTGGATAATACCACCAGTCGTATTAAAATACACTACAGTATTAGGTTTAACAGGGTTTGAATATTTATCTCCAACATAAGCAGTTATAATATCCTCAAAACCATACAATACCAATCCGGGAATATTTATTAAATCAGGAGCAACACTAAAATGATTGAAATCCGGTAAACCGCCGTGAATTGCAACATTAACAGGTTTAGAGCGAATTATTTTACCGTCTTTATTAATTTCTGCAATAACCTGAACAACTCCAGCTTTAGTACCACTGGTCAAACCTACAGATGCTTGTCCGGCACTATTAGTCTTTCTTGTTGTAGGATATAGAAATTCGCCACCGCCAGGACTTGCACCCAAAATAAAACGAACAGTAACGGAACTTGAAATATCCAACGGTCTTCCGCTTGAATCTCTTACTTCGAATGTTAAAGTAGTGGATTCATTGTCTCCACTTTCTCTAACTCCAATTTGAAAGTGAGTTTGAGAAGCCAAAATTATACTTGCAGGGAAAGTCGTAGTAACTAAAGTTGAATCTTTTTTTATTTTCAAAGCAGGCACTTCAATATTTCTTCCGGGAACAGCAAATACTTTAGCTGTATCACTACGATAATTTTCTTTTGATGCAATTACTCTTACATCTATATTTTTACTTAAGTTAAAAGTTTTAGAATATTTTCCTTCGGAATTAGTAGTCGTACCATATTGAACACTATCAACTATCATTTTAATTGCTGCATTAACAACAGCTTCACCATCATCATAATCAATAACTTTACCTGAAATTGTAACTTTTTCGTCGGTTTGAGTATCAGGTTCTGTGGAGGCTTTACCACAATAATTTAAGAAGAGAGCAAGGATAATTATTACACTTGTATTCAGCAAAATTTTGAAGAGTCTCATAGTATTGCCTAAAAATTTAAAATGTACTGTCCAATTTTAGGTGAATTTAATCCTAATGTCAAGAAACTTAAAATTAAGTTTAATCTAAAATCATTCGTAATAAGCTAACAACTTTGGTCTTTTGGGATTAACTTGTCCTCCCGATTGAGTCCAAAATGGCGTTGTCAATTGAGGAGTTGGTTCCCGATAATAAATAGAGACATTACCGTTAAAATTTACAGTTCCTTTTGCAGTAATTCCACCATATACTTTAGAATTACCTCCAAGATTCACATTTTGATTTGCAAAAACCTGTGCGCGCAAAGTAACATTTCCATTAACATTAAGATTCTGTTTTGTATATAAACCCAGATTATTACCCGTTGGGTCTTGGGCAGTAATTGTAACATTTCCATTAATATTTATATTCCCTTTAACTATAAATGCAGCGTAACCCGTAATATTTCCACTAATGGTTAAATCTCCTCCTACATAAATAATTTGCGGCTGCTCTTTTGTCCCAAGAGTTCTGTTTCCAGAAAGAGAGAGATTATTTGGGTATATGTGAGTAGCTTTACTTATATAACTATCAGGGTCAAATGTAGGAATGCTAATTGCGTTTACTTTACTATGCACAGGTAATTGATTCGGATTTACATTTGGGCTAAATGAAGTGTTTAATCTGCCAGCAGGATTTGAGTGAGCTGTACCAACATAACTAAGAAATCCTTTGATTGTATTATTTCCGTTCATTTGAAAATTACTATTTGTATGAACATTTGCATTTATTAGAGGATTATTATCATCACGTATAAGAATATTACCGTTCATAGTAATTGTTTGGTCACTGATAATGCCATATTTTAAAAACGGTGGGGCTATCAATGCAGTACCACTCGAGCCCATTTGTAAAAGTATTGTTGATTTTACAACTACAGTTTTATTATTAACTTTTCCAGTAGCATTAATTTGTCTTACAGAAACCAACCCTGCGTTTGGACCATCAGGAAATTTTGCATTAGTATTCAATACTGTTACTGCTCCAGTACCTCGTCCGAAAAGTATTGAATTTTTTTGAGAAAAATTTGTGTCAGCTAAAAGGTCTTTAATGGCTAACTCAAAAGAACTTTCTGCATTAAGACGCGCCTGCGTTAAATCATATTCGGCAATAGCATTTTCCAACATCTGATTACTACTTTGCAACATATTATGAGTTGTCAAAGTAGCTATCACCCCAGTTCCAATTATCAAAATTAAAAGCATTTTACCCATATTTCACCTACTTCAGATTTTTTGGAAAAAACATTCTTCTCCATTGCACACCGATTGATAGAGTATCCAAATAATAATCTGTTCGTGCATATTCTACTTCTACTAAAATAGAAGAAATATTATTAATATTATATGTTGTATCTAAAGAGCTTGATAGTCCAAAAATCTCAAACGAGTTAATTGGCTGCAGCCACGATTTATTTTCATTTGAGTTTATAGTTCTTTTTAAGAATTTCCCATTGCTATTTGAAATAAAACCGTAATACACTTTTTCAATGGTTCCGTTGTTATCTAAATCGCCTTTGAAAGTAATTGAATTATTGCTGATAGAAACTATGTTTGTGTCAACTTGATTACCATAACCAATTTTATTAAAATCGTTTTCAATAACCTGTCCAATATTAGTTGAAGTGCTTTGGGTTATTTCGGCTAATTTTAGTTCCTGATATTTTGAAGTAAACTGCATATTTAATCCTAATAATGCTAAAAGGATTATTCCGCCGATTAAAAAAGACGATAATAAATCTAATATCTGATTCATTAGAAACTCTTATATATTCTTAATTTTAATGTGTCCGGCAAATAATTGTTTGCAACACTTACTAATACTTCTTTAGTACGAGTCTGAGTCTGAGATTTTTGTGTAAAATTATTTTCATTAACGTAAGAGATATTTACAATTGCGTTAAAATTTCCAAAACGTTTAGTACTAATAGTTCTTTTATGATTATGATATTCTTCTACACTCGTAAACTGAGAGTGTGGTTTCCCTTGTGTTGCTCCAAACTGAGCAGCTGGAGTTAAATTTGCAACATTTACAGTTATTTCATCACTAACATTTTTATCAAAATTTTTCTGTTTGATTTCGTTTATTATTTCTTGTGCTATACTATTTGCAGTAATAATACTTTCGGAAATAATTTTTGTTTGCTCGGCATTAGAAATAGTTCGATTTAAGTTAATACCAAGAATACCAAGTAAAACTATAGCACCTATTGTTAAATAAGTTTGAACGTTCATAAATAAATTCTTTTTATGATTATCGTTTTTTTTTAAGAAAATTAAATCTTTAGATAATTAAATCAAATTAAATGCCTCTTAACAATTGAATTTTTAGAAAAAGATCAACTTTATCATAAAAAAAATGTCCCGTTATGGGACATTTTTTAAATAAACTATCTGTTTATGAGACAGGTTAACTATTTTAACCTGTAAATATTGCATTTACGTGTAAAATTTACATCTGCGAAATCTTTAAATTTTAATAGAAAAATTTTTCAATGTTTTGAACCGTGAGCTACAAATTTATTATAAACTACTAGTCCAATAATTGTTGCAACACCAATTAAACTGAAAATAATCCATAGTGTGGAAGGTTGATTTAGATTATCAACAAAATGGACATAAAGATTTGCTCCTAAAATTCCACCTACAAAACTTCCAATTACTCCATATAGAAATGCATAACCAAGATATAAAGCTTTTTTATCTTCCGGAGCAATAAGTCCCACATAACTTATAAATTTGGGATGAGCTGTCATTTCACCAATTGAGAAAATTATTATACCAATCATAAATACCCAGATGTTAGTATTTATAGCCAGAATTGCCATTCCAACTGTTCCCATAGCAATACCGACAATCATAGTTGGAAGGGCTTTGGTATTTTTAACAATACTTGAAACAACGATTTGTAACAAAATAATTGTTCCTGCATTTATAACAGTTACGTGTTCAACATCAAACCTCCAATTTATATTTATTCCTATCGAAGCTAATATTCCATTAATAAAATTATTAAGAGAAGTTGCATCAACATATTTTTGAACGTACCATAGAACAGAATCAAACATTTGAAAATATAAAATCCAGAAGCCTGAATAAATTACTATCAATCCTATAAACTTAAAATCAGTTAAGACGAAAGCGGCTCCTTTTAATACTTCTGCAAGTGACTTTGTACTTTCGGGCTTTTGTGGTTCTTTGTAAATAAAAAAAGTTGGTATCAACATTGTGCTTGTTCCAATTGCTGAAGCAACCATTACATATTCCCAGCCGAAAGTATTTTTGATATAAGGAACCAAAATCAGAGGGAATAAAAACGCTCCAAGATTGATTGACCAATAGAAAATTCCAAAACCTACTGTGCTGTTTGTTTCGTTAGTTTCTCTTGCAATTGTTCCAGAAATCATTGGTTTGAATGCCCCTGCCCCAATGCCCATAATAACTAAACTTGCGAAAACCATAGCGTATTCAGTAGTTTGACTTGTAAGAAAATAACCTATTCCTAAAAATATGAATGCGAAAGTGAGAGTTCTTTTATAACCAAATCTATCACCAATAGCACCAGCAAGAATTGGAAGGATATAAAGTAATGGTTGAATTGTACTTTTAATTATTCCAACGCTTTCTTTTGAAAACTCGAGTTTCTCAGTCATATAAACAGATAGGATACTCATCATTCCATAATAAGAGCCACGTTCAAAAAATTCCATTACAATTACAATCCAGTAATTGAGTGAAAAAGATGAAATAACGCTTTTCTTTTTTGTTGTTTCCATTGTTACCCTTTAATTTATTAAGTGATTAAAGCTCGCCCGTTTAACTTATTTTACAACAATATTATAAATTTTATTCTTTACAAAAATTTCTTTGATAATTGATTTATCAGTAACGAACTTCATTACTCTGTCGTCTTTTTCAATAAGAGATTTAACAAAATCCTGCTCACTATCAATGGGTACTGATATCGTGGCTCTAAGTTTACCATTAACTTGAACTGCAATATTAACATTATCTTCTGACAATGCTTGGGAATCAATCTGGAAAGAAGGAGTATTCAGATAAATGGATTTCTCATTTCCTAATAACTGCCAGCTTTCTTCTCCTAAATGCGGAGCAACAGAGGAAAGCATAAAAGCAAAACGTGATAAAACATAAGATTGAATTTCTTTACGACAGTTTTCTATAATTTTCATTTCATTTAATAATTCCATCAAGGATGCAACTGCTGTATTAAATCTGAAGTTTTCAATCTCTTCGGTGAATTTTTTCAAGGTTTGATTCACTTTCCTATACAATTTCTTTTCTTCATCATTAAGAGAGTTCAACTCATATTTTTCGTTGAAGGATACATCTTTCAACTTTCCTTCAAACTGCTTGAAGAGATCATAGGAACGATTAACAAATCTATCAACGCCTGATATTCCTTTATCACTCCAGTCTCCGCCCTGATCATAAGGACCCATAAACATCAAATACATTCTGAAAACATCTGTTCCATATTTATCAATAAACTCATCGGGATTAACAACATTGCCTTTTGATTTGGACATTTTAGCGCCTTGATTAGTAATTGTGCCTTGATGAACTAAAGTTTGAAACGGTTCATCGCTATTGACTAATCCAATATCTCGTAAAAACTTATGAATGAACCTTGCATATAAAAGATGCATAGTAGCGTGTTCAGCACCACCGACATACATATCAACAGGAGTCCATTGATTAGCCAACATCACATCAAAAGGACCTTCTGAATAATGAGGATTGAGATATCGCAAATAATACCAGCTTGAATCAACAAAAGTGTCCATTGTGTCGGGGTCTCTTTTAGCTTCAGCATTACATTTCGGGCATTTAACATTTATGAATTGTTCATTTCTTGCAAGTGGAGACTCGCCACCTAATCTGAAATCCACATCGTAAGGAAGTTCAATCGGTAAATCTTTTTCATCAACAGGAACTTCACCGCAATTAGCACAATGAATGATTGGAATAGGTGTTCCCCAATAACGCTGACGAGAAATTAACCAATCTCTTAATCTGTAATTTGTTTTTCTTTTACCTACTCCTTTTTTTTCGAGATACTCTATTACTTTTTGAATTCCTAAATCCGATCTCATACCGTCGAAAATATCAGAATTTATCATTGTTCCAACTTCAGTAAATGCTGAAGTTAATTCATCATCTATATTGGTTCCATCTTGAAGAATGACTTTTTTTATGGGAAGATTAAACTTTTTAGCGAATTCAAAATCTCTTTCATCGTGAGCTGGAACAGCCATAACACAGCCAGTTCCGTATGTAATTAAAACGTAATCTGCAATCCAGATTGGAATCCGTTCATTATTAACGGGATTAATAGCATAAGAGCCAGTAAAGACACCTGTTTTTTCCTTTACAGTAGAAGTTCTTTCTATTTCCGTTAAAGTCTGAACGAAAGATCTATATTCATCAACAGATTTTTTTTGTTCATTAGTTGTTATTTTATCAACTAATGGATGTTCGGGCGCAAGTACGACATAGGTTACTCCAAACAAAGTATCAGGTCGAGTTGTAAAAACTTTTATTTCATCATCTGAATTTTCTACTTTGAATGTAACTTCTGCACCTTCACTTTTGCCAATCCAATTTCGCTGCATCAATTTAGTTTTTTCAGGCCAGTTAATTTTATCCAAACCTTGTAGTAGTTCTTCTGCATAATCAGTTATTTTAAAGAACCATTGATAAAGATTTTTTTGAATAACTACTGAACCACATCTTTCACATTCACCATCAACAACTTGTTCATTCGCTAAAACAGTTTGACAACTATTACACCAATTTACCGGAGCAAATTTTCTATAAGCCAAACCTCTCTTGTACATTTGAAGAAAAATCCACTGATTCCATTTGTAATATTCAGGGACACAAGTCATAAGTTCAGTATTCCAATCATACATACATCCCATCTTTTTCAGTTGCTGACGAATATCATTGATATTTTGCATTGTTGAATCATAAGGATGTATTCCTGTTTTAATTGCATAGTTTTCTGCGGGAAGTCCGAAAGCATCATAGCCCATTGGTTCGAAAACATTATAGCCCTGAAGTTTTTTGAAACGAGCCCAGCTATCTGTTGGTCCGTAATTATACCAATGTCCAATGTGAAGTTTTGCTCCCGATGGATATAAGAACATTACAAGAACATAAGATTTGTTTTTAACATTTGTGAAATCTGTTTTAAAAACCTGGTTTTCTTCCCAGTATTTTAACCATTTGTTTTCTATTTCTTTGAATGGATATCTCATAAGTTTTTGATTTAATGTTTTTAGTGATTTTATTCTTCTGGGTTCATATTAAAGTTTTGCCATTTTTCTATTGTGCGGTACAAAATTTTTATCCAACTCTTAAATAGCCCCGCCATTTAGAGAGTGTTGCAGAACTATAAATTGCCCCGCTATTTATGGCGAGGTTTTAAGATTAACATTCTCCATTGGCTTTAGACTCATTTATTTATGTGGCTAAAGCCAAATAATTTTTCTTCTTTTTTTAAAGGGGCTGCCTAAAAAGTAATTTTTTTATATAAATCAGTATGAAAACATTTGATTTTACAAAAAAATGTCAGTCTTCGACGGGCTCAGACTGACATTTTTTAACTTTTTAGACAGCCCCCAATGCACAGTAAAAATTTAGTTTTGCAACAGACCCTAAAGACATGAGCTATTCAATTAAGATTCTCTAAAATCTCTTTTAACTTAATCAAATTTTCAGCCCAGTCTTTTTGCTTTGCTCTTTCTTTTTCTACAACCTCAGCCGGTGCATTATTTACAAACTTTTCGTTACTTAATTTTTTCTCAACGGATCCGATTGAATTTTCAAGTCGCTGAATTTCTTTTTGTATTCTTTGTCTTTCTACTTCAAGATCAATCAACCCTTCAAGAGGAATAAAAATCTCTGCTTCTTTCAACACTGCTGATGCACTTGCTTTTGGCTTCTGAATATGGATATCAACTTTAATCTCTTCAACCTTTGCAAGTTTTTTAATGTACTCAATCTGATGTGATTTAACTTCAGATGATTTTATAAGTGCATTTACTTTTTTAGAAGGCGAAATGTTCATTTCACCACGAATGTTCCTTATTGCAGTTATAATATCTTTTACAAAATCCATTTCAACTTCTGCTGATTCTTTTATCAAGCTCTCATTTACCACAGGAAATTGCGAAACAGAAATACTGTCTCCTTCTTTTCGCTCATCGAGCAGCTGCCATAGTTCTTCTGTAATGAAAGGCATAAACGGATGAAGCATTTTGAGTGCATCTTCAAAAATTGAAATTGCTCTCGTCAATACTGCAGATTTAACTTTTTCATCGTCGCCATAAAGTCGTCCCTTAATCATTTCGACATACCAATCGCAGTAATCATTCCAGATAAATGAGTAAACAATTTTAATTGCATTGTTTACTTCAAAATCATCCATCGCTTTGTTAAACTGCTGTAGTGTTTTATGCAAGCGGGAAGTTATCCATTCATCAGCAAAATCTTTGTGAGAGTTTTGAAGTGACTTATCTAACTTAATTGTCTCTTTATTCATCAGCAGAAATCTGCCTGCATTCCATATTTTGTTTGCAAAGTTTCTTCCGAGTTCGCATTTGTCAGTGCTGAATAAAACATCCTGTCCGAGTGGAGCGAGATAAATTACTGTAAATCTTAATGCATCAGCTCCATATTCCTGAATTACTTCAAGAGGGTCAGGAGAGTTGCCGAGTGATTTACTCATTTTTCTTCCCTGAGCATCGCGAATAATACTTGTGAAGTAAACATCACGGAAAGGAATATCTTTCATAAAATGCATTCCAGCCATAATCATTCTTGCAACCCAGAAGAAAATTATATCCGGTCCTGTTACAAGTGTGTCGGTTGGATAATAATATTTTCTTTCTTCATTAGTTCTGAAAATTGCGTGAGCCCAAAGCCAGCTTGATGCCCAGGTATCAAGTACATCTTCGTCTTGTTTGTAGTTTTCAACATCTTTTGGTGGATTAACATCGCAATAAATTTCACCGGTTTGTTTGTGATACCAAACGGGAATTCTGTGTCCCCACCAAAGCTGTCGTGATATACACCAGTCTTTTATGTTTTCCATCCAGTGGAAATAAGTTTTTTCCCAATGCTTTGGATAGAACTTTATTTTACCTTCTTGAACTGCTTTAATCGCTGGAGTTACGAGGTCATCTTCGCCAGAGGCGAATCCGCCTTCGGCGGACATCTTCATAAACCATTGTTCAGAAAGATATGGTTCAATAGGAACATTGCCTCTTTCAGAATATCCGATTTTGGTTTGATAATCTTCAATCTTATAAAGTAACCCAAGCTCTTCAAATTTCGCAACAACCTTTTTTCTTACTTCAAATCTATCCTGATGCTGAAGCCAATCAGGAACATTTTCGTTTGTTGTGGCATCGTCATTAAAAATATTAATGAACTGAAGTTTGTGACGCATTCCAATTTCATAATCATTTACATCGTGAGCAGGAGTTACTTTAACTGCTCCGGTGCCAAAATCTTTATCAACATACTCATCTGCAATAATCGGAATCTCTCTATCTACGATAGGAAGTTTTACTTTCTTTCCGATAAGATGTTTGTATCTTTCATCTTCCGGATTAACAGCAACAGCAGTATCACCGAGCATTGTTTCAGGTCGTGTGGTTGCAACGATAATAAATTCATCGCTGCCAACAACAGGATATTTGAAGTACCACAGTTTGCCATTTACTGTTTTATAAATTACTTCTTCATCCGAGATTGCAGATTTGTTTGCAGGATCCCAGTTAACCATTCTGTAGCCGCGATAGATTTTACCCTCTTTGTATAAATCAACAAAAGCTTTTATCACTTCGCGGTAGTAATCATCATCCATTGTAAAGCGTTCCCGACGCCAATCGCAGCTAACACCAAGTTTTTTCAACTGCTGAATTATTATCCCGCCATATTGTTCTTTCCATTGCCAGCAGTGTTTAAGAAATTCATCGCGGCCAATTTCTTTTTTCTTTATTCCCTGGTCTTCTAAAAATTTAGTTACCTTTGTTTCGGTAGCAATTGAAGCGTGATCAGTTCCGGGAACCCAACAGGCATTATATCCTTGCATTCGTTTTAGTCTGATAAAAATATCCTGTAATGTGTTATTCAGAATGTGACCCATCGTAAGCATTCCGGTTATGTTCGGCGGCGGAATGGGAATAACATAAGGTTTTTTTGAGTAATCAACTTCGGAGTGATAAAGTTCGTGATCGTACCAGTACTTGTACCATTTATCTTCGACATCAGATGGATTATATGCTTTGGGAACCTGAGAAAAACTGCTATCAGACATTACAACAATCCTTAAAAATTAAATTTCAGTTACTAAAAATTTGAGTGCAAATATAAGGAAATTATGAGAGTAAGAGTAAGATTAAGAGTGAGAGAAAGAATAAGAATGTAGTAAAAAATAAAAGCCCCTCTGCAATCGAGGGGCTGAACATAGGACTTTCTCATCATATGGGGGAATTAGAAAAACTTAATTATAACTTAAATGTTTAAGCAATCTTTCCTGAGCTACTTCGATATGATGTTCATTAAAAAGTTTTGCTTTTCTATGAGTCCACTTTGTTATTTCAGATAATACTATTTGAGTATTTGAAGGAATTTTTTGTTCAACAAACAAAAAATCAATTGTTCCAAGCAATTCTAAACCGAAAGGAGTTTCAAAATCTTGAATTAGTAGTAAAGTTTTTTCGAGATTCTCTTTCTGTTGAGGTGTTAAGTTTTTTTCAATATAATTTTCAACTTCCTCTATAGTATTTTGATTCAATCTGATTATGGTTGATGGTTTGGAGTCCTGAAGACTTTTGAAATATAAATATTTGGGATTAAGAGCTTTCAGTACAGGAATAAGATTATATGCGTAAGGACCATAATAACCCTTTTGAAAATTAAGTCTAAGAGGTTCACCAACTCTTTGGAGAAAGTAAGCAATTTTTTGAACAACAAGTAAATTAATCTCGTTACCTAATACACGGTATTTGTTCAAAAGATATAATAGCATTGCTCTGGCCGGAGTTAGATTGTTTTTTTGTTCTTTAAAACTTTCCATTCTTTCAAAACCTTCATCAGGTTCTATCAAAATAATTTCTATTCTATCACTTTCGCTACCAAGGATATCCATAATCATAAGCTTAACTTTATTCCAATCCAATTTTCCGCTTCCACTACCTAAAGGAGGAATTGCAATTGAATTTATATTGCTTTTAATTAACCATTCCTTTAGTGAGATTAAACCGGCTTCTATCCAGGAATAATTAGATGGGTTTCGCCAATGTTTTTTAGTTGGAAAATTGATTATGTAGCGAGGAAACAACTGACCTGTTTCTGTAACAAAAATTTTTCCGATATCAATCTGTTTAGTTTCACAAGCTTTCTTGTAAAGTTTATAATTTTCAGGAAAGGCTTCTTTAATTGCGAGAGCCACACCTTTTCCCATAATTCCTACCAGATTAACAGAATTAACTAAAGCGTCAGCTTTTACATTCACAATATTTGTTTTTTCGGTTCTAAACATTTTAGTAGTACCACTCAGGTTTTATGAAAACAGGTATATTAAGATTATTCTTTTGGAGAACACTTGAAATATAATTACTTGCATTTTGATTGTAAACAGATATCGCAAGTATTTTGTCAAATGTTAATTCTTTAAAAACCAAACATTCAGCTTCTTTTCTTCTTTTTCTATCAGGATCATCTGAGGTATTATTCCATCTTTTATTATGAACAGTAGCCCAATCAATTCTATCTAAATATTTAATGGAGTTAAAGAATTGAGTAAGTGCGGCATACGAATGTCCATCAGTAAAAACGAATTGAACACCAGTTTCATATAATTTCTCAATTGATGTAATCAAATAGATTATATTTTCTTGATCTAATTTTTGAACATCATAACCATTAGCTATGCAATACAACATTGGTGATCTTACGCCAAAATAAAAAGAAATGTAATCTCTTAATGTTCCAAAAGGTGCAATCTTAATTTCTTTATCGCCTCTGAGTTTTATTAATTGTTGCTCACCAATAGGAATATAATTGTTGTTTGTTACATAATTTGGAGCTACTAATTTCCCTTCATCAATTAAGATTTGAAGATTTTCTTTATGTATGATTCTGTAAATATATGTTTGTTTTTGCTTTTTCATTTTAAATATTTCTCTCACCCAATCACTCTTTCCGCCAGCTTATCTATTGCTTGCATCTCTTTTGCAATATGCTTTTTAATTTCCATTCGTAATCTGCCGAGTCGTGTGGCTGATAGTTCTTTTTGTGGTGGATTTTTTTCTAAATACTCTTTTGCTTTTTGGTGTGCTTCTCTTCCTAATTCTGCAAGTTGTCTATGTGTTTCATTTGTATCATCGTATCTTGGAAAGTAAATGTCGAGGATTTTTTTATGAACGTGTCTAGCTCCAAATAATCCTTTGGCTTGAAAATCTTTCATTCTCTTATTTGGAGTTGATGAATTAAGAATAGAGCTTATATAATAAGCTTCATTTAATGTTATTGTATAAAATACATAACAAACACTTTCAACAAAAAACTCTAAATCAATTTCTTCTCTTTTAACAACAACTGAGTTGGCATCTTTTGCGGATGAATTGTACAACACTAAATACGGAGCGTTGAGATTTTGTTCGGTTAATTTATTCTGCCAATTAAGATAATTAACACTTGAAATGTTTTGATTCTTTTCCGTTCTTAATAATTTCCAAGTATTCTCAACATTTTTAAACCAGCGTGCTGCATTTAAGTAACCTTCTCTTCGGAGTTCATCGTTTTCAAGTAATTTTATCTTTTTGTTGTTTGAGAGTTCTGTTTCAATTAAAATCGGTAGAACAACCAAATCAAGATTATAAAGAGTAAATGGCAGAATACTTTTTGCAAGCGCAGTTCGGAATAAAAATTTGCTTTCAATTTTTCCGTTAAACTTCAAACCTTTCCAAGGTTTTTTTGCATCAGCTTCAATTGCTTCAGATGTTTTAATATTCAGAATTCTATCATTAAAATCCGGAGGTATTTCCTGATCAAGTTCAACAAAGTAAAAACATCTCGGAACAATTGTAGCTCCTTGTTTAAATTTTTTCTTGTAAGGATTTCCCAACTGATTATTTTTTGTTTTACGAGTTGAAATTGCAGAAGCATTACCTTGTTTGATGTAGAAATATTTCACATCATTTTCTGTGATTAAATCAGAAGCAATTTTAAGATTGCAATTATGTTCCGGCAATTTTCCAGAAAATATTTTTCCATCGAGATTATTTATCGGAATGGATTTATCCTTCTTATGTTTTTCAACAAAGAAAACACAACTTGGCACACGAAACAACGGATTGACTTTATCCAAATCCCAAATCTGCGCGACTTTAAAACCTTTTGCTTTACCGCTTCTTGTATTATCGTGATGATCAGCGCTGAAGAAACTTCTTGGAAGAACGAAAGCAAGATTGCCATTTTCATTTAAAAAGTAAGAAGCACAATAAGCCAAAAAGATTGCTGCAATTTCAAGATGTGGAAAGTTTGCAACTTTTGCCGGCTTAACATTATAATTTTCTGCAAGTGTGTTAAGAATATTCTGATATTCTTCATTTTTAATTGAGCTGTAAGTAAACCACGGCGGATTTCCAATTACAAAATCAAACTTGCCCGATAGAAAATAAGGTTTGTATAAATTCTGAACTATAAATTTCCAGATGCTATCTCTTCCTTTTTCCTTAACTGATTTAAGTGCGGTGTAAACTTTATAAAAGCTATCAATAATTTGTTGAGTCAGTTGATGAGCTTTTAATCTTTTTCTTAAAATATTTTCAAAAGTTATTTCATCTTCTTTTTTGCTGCCTTGAGTTTGCTCGGCAAGTTCATCACAGATTTCAAGTGCATCATCAAAAAGATTTACATCTTCAAGAATCTGAGTGTTTAGTTTGAATTTTTCTTTATCAATGTTTAATAGAAATTCTTTTCCAAATAAATCCTTGACACCTTCCGGTGCAAGAAGAGTGTTTGCAAGAATTATGTTGAGATAAACCGGCTGCTTTGCATTAATTATTTCTTTTCCCAAAGCTAAAAGTAAAGTGGTTTTTGCAATCTGAACACTAAGTGGATGAATATCAATTCCGAATATATGATTATTGATTTCTTCAACGCTGATGGTTGGATGCAAATGTTTTATTCGATGAATTGCTGCTCTTAAAAACGAACCACTTCCGCAAGCTGGATCTAAAATTCTGTCTTTAGCAGTAATCTGAAATTCTTCTACAATTCTTTCGCAAAGCCAATCGGGAGTATAATACTCGCCAAGCGAATGCCTTGTGTCAATATCAATCAGTTCCTGGTAAACACCTTTTAGAATATCTTCATCAACATTGTTGAAATCAAAGGAAGAAATTTCCTGAGCAATTAAGCGAAAAGTTTTTTTGAGGTTTTTGAAATTTCTATCACTAACAACCCAATGAAAGAAATCATTTTCAACGAAGTTACGAATGTTGTATCTGTGAAAAATTGTTCCGTCAAGAATAGATTTGAGTTCGTTATCATCAATATAATCATCATTTGAAATAACACTATAAGCAAGCATCTTTGCAAAAACACTAAGGTAACTGTGGATAATAAAAACTTCTCCTTTTGCTTCAAACTGTCCATAAGCAATACTTAAAAACTTTTCCCACTGCTCAAAAGAAACCTGAACTTCGCCAAACTTTTTTGCTTGCTTAAACCAAGCGTGCATTTCTCTGTAGCACTCAATAAAAACTTTGCTTTGATAACCGAATGCTTCTTCAATTGCTTTAAGAGTTGCCTTTTGTTTTTCTTCACGGAATAAAAATCTATCGAGCCAATAATAAAATTCTTCCGAATTCTTTTCAGTAAGAGTGAAAGAAGCTGATTTAACTTCGTTTAGTTTAAGTTCATCTTCATTCAACTCGGCAAGATTGTTAAGCGAATCAACATCCGGCGCAAAGACTTTCCAATTAATAAAATCAGAAGCAATTAAAGTGAAGTTGTATCCTTCACCTGAATTAAACTGACCAAGCAAGTAACCAGCCAATTGTTCTTTTGCGTGATCGAGAGTCATCTTAAGATCATTTTCAAATTCAATTATTATTTTGTTGTAAAGAGTATCCGCACTTCCTCTGTGAGTTTTTTGTTTTCGTGGAATGTTGAGAATTGTAGTTTCAGCGCCAAGAGTAATTTTATCAATTATCTTTTTGATTTCAGCATCATCACTATAAAGCCGATTAAGTAAATCTTTGAACGCTTCTTTTTTGGTAAGCTCTTTATTTGAAGATTTAATCTTCTGGAGATATTCTTTTATGTGAGTTAATTTTTCTTTTGCCGGCATTATTAATTCTGATTGAATCGTTCTTACAAAAATAAAGATTAAATAATCGTCGCTGAAAAAGTCAATAATTTTTTATAAAGATAAAATTTTTAACGTCCATTTGCCGATATGGTAGAAAATATTTCTCAATAATCTGATTTTTCAGCAAGTGCAAAATTGGCAAAAAGAAAACTGCTTAGAGTTTTCTCCTAAAGTTGACTGTCGCACAAATCGTTTATTATCAATCTCTCCCCGATTTATCAAGATTAAGTTTTCATTTTTCTTAAAATCCAAATTGAATTCCCAACCCGGATTTTTATTCAGGACGGAATGACATCTATGATAGATCCAACTTTTGAGATATTTTCTACTTCAGGGGCGTGTATGCTGTGTAGCTATTTTTGCTGTCTTTGCTATAGTAATTTTACGTCAGCACCAATTTCTCTATCAATTCTTCATCCTTCACTAATGCCTTCCTCATTATATCTCGATACAGCCGTACCAAATATGTCTTCTCTTCTTTCTTTGGTTCGATCTTTTGCAATCTTTTATTGTTGTTTTTCCCTTTCACTTGCAATTTATTAATGGTTTTTACCTTACTAAAAGTTATTGTTTTATGGCTTTTTTCAATGGCGACTATCGCATCAAAATCATCTTCTTGGTTTGAACAAATTTGTCTGCGGTTAATGTGTAAAAATAAACACCGCTTGATAATGTAGAATTTAGAATGTATAATGTAGAATGTTTTCCTGCTTCATAATAACTATCTACAATTGTTTCGATTTCTCTTCCAAGAATATCAAATAATTTGATTGTAACTCTGCCACTTACAGGCAACTGCCAACTGATAGTAGTGCTTGGATTGAATGGATTAGGATAATTCTGATAAAGTTTAAATTCATTAACTATAATTTGGTCATCTTCAACTTTGACTGGTAAAGTTGTAAAGTTGTTTTTGTAAGCATTAATTGCGTAATTAATATTATCTCGCATAACTGAAATAGAGTTTAACGCATTTGTTCCTCGCCCAACAACATAGGCAACCCATATATCAACTGGCTGATTTGCTTTTAAATTAAAAGGACCAACTGAAGTTAAAATTCTTTGGTCTGTAGGAAAATTGTTTATCCAACCATAATTTGTAAAAGGATTACCTGAATACATAAATAATGGATTAACAAGATTACAGTTAACTCCAATTACTGTCCCAAATTCCCAAACGCAAGGATCAATTAAATTTCTTAATCTGTTGAAACCTAACATATAATTAATAAGTTCCTCAGCTAAATTTGGATCGCCCTGGCTATGATGAGCAGCAATAAAATGCGAGAATGAGGTAATTAGTAAATTTTTTGCTCCAGGGAATTGCTGAATTCCCATCAAACTCCCATTTCTTACGTATGCTGTATCGAGCGGTATATCAATTCCGGGATCATAAACACCATTAGAGTTATTATCAATAAAAGTTACACCGGGAATATATTTTACAGGTCCTTGTAGCAAAGTATTTGCAATTGCAGGTGGATTTATTCCCCAATCAGGGTCATCACCATCATTATATGCATATCCGCTTTGTAATAGTGAATCGTAAGCGACTAAATCATCCAAATAGGCATTGTTAACTGAACCGATATCTGGGTCTGACCAAATTGAAAAGTAAACTGAATCAAATTCATTTGAAACACTACCATTATTTACAATTCGATAACGGACGAAAACTACATTATCTGCTTGATGAAGATTATTAGGTTTAACACCAAATACTGTTTGTTTAATTTGAATTCCCTGAGGTTCAATGTTATTGAAACGCCTTTGAATTGGTGGTTTACTATCGTTATAAGTGCACCATGAAGTAATATCACCAAGTAAATCAGGTTTGTCTTCATTAATATCCCATTGACCATTTTGATTTAAGTCAATTGGTGTATAAATGCCGTCATTATTTCCATCATAGAAATCAGCACCCAACAAAACTGCGTTAGACCAATTTTGCCAGGAACTACTAAATGGTGGGTCTGATGATTTAACAATATATAAAATGTTTAATGGATCGTCAAGGAAACCTGGTAAACCGGGCAAGTAGTCCTGTATCCTTGAAGCCGATGCAACTCCATTTGCCCACCATTGATTTTGCTTTTTCCCAGCAAGAAAAAATCCCCCCGAATATACTATTTCTTTATCTTCATAACGCATTCCTGATATTCCATTTACATTCACATCGGCAAGCACCCCAACTCTATTCATCGGCAATTTTATTTTGTTTAATTCCATCATATAAGAATTATATGCGTTTTGAATAGGGACTATAACTCTGCCAATGCTAAAAGTATTAGTAAACTGATTAACATTCTTAATTGATACATAGAAGTAATATGCACCGTTAAATAAATTACTTATTGTAGCTCCATAAATTCTGTCTCCAGCTAATGAATCCTGATGTAATCCATCATCATACATTTGAACAGTATCAGTTCTATTTATCTTACTAACTAAAAGATGAACAGATTCTATTTGAGTATAGTCATCAACAAAAGCACTAACATTTAACGATGAACCATAAGAAACTGTATCCGGTAATCTGGGAGAATAAATTAGTGCTGGTGGACTAACTGTTTCAGGCTGATTTAATAGATAAACCTGATTTTTGTTATTACCTAATTGATAATTTCTTGAACTAATAAATGTTAAAATCGGCGTGTTTGCAACTGATGAAGTAACCGAAAGAAACTTATCTTCTCCCACAAAGTTTGTTACTCTCACTGGTGATGACCAGGTAGTTCCTTCATTGGTGCTTTTTATATAAGAGATATCTCTTTGATAAAAATTATTAAATGATGTGGGAAGTAATTCCTCATAAAAAATATAAATCTCACCAGTATTGTTTTTAATTACTCTCGGTCTGCTCTTTGAATTTGGTGTTGATAGAAGAATTTGTTTTGCAGACCAGGTATTTCCTAAATCAGTTGATGTTCTGAAATATAAATCGGTTTTATTACCATTTGAATCAGCGAACACAACCATTTCTTTGTTCGTCTTTGGAGAGAAAACAAATCCCCAAGTTCCATTTGAATCAATAATTTGATTAGTTGTCCAATTATTATTTACCAATCTTGATATATATATTCCTTTAGGATTTGGTTGATTGGCAGAACGAAAATTATAGCAAAATACAACCGTTCCATTACTTAATTTTCCCAAGCTCGAATTGAAAGCTCTTGTATTATTAAGTCCAGAAGTAAAGTTAAGATTAACTGGGCTGGTCCAATTAATTCCATTATTGGTAGAAATAGAGTAAAGGTGATGCTTTAGACCTTGGTTTAACTTAAATTCTAAAATGATATTGGAATTGTTATCGGTTATTGAATTTAATTCAAAGACTGTGTCTGGTAAAAAAGTATATCCACTTAAAATTTGTTGTCTATCGCTCCAAGTATTTCCATTATCAGTGCTCCTGCTCATAAATAATTTTTTACTATCATTATTAAACCAAAATAAAAGAATATGATTATTTGATGTTCTTACAACAGAGCTAATAAAATTTTCTTGTGTAAAATCCTGCGAAGGAAATCTTACTGCTGTCTGTGCAAAAGACATTGTAATAAGAGCTAATGACAACAACAGAAAATTAATTGTTTTATTCATTTACTTTCTTCTTTGAGTAACTATTATGTTACAATTTATCTGACCAAAACCATTTTCTTCGTTTCAATATAATCTCCAGCTTGTAAACGATAGAAATAAACTCCGCTTGGTAATGTAGAATTTAGAATGTAGAATGTAGAATGTTTGCCTGCTTCAAAATAGCCATCTACAATTGTTTCAATTTCTCTTCCGAGTATATCAAATAATTTGATTGTAACTCTGCCACTTACCGGCAACTGCCAGCTGATAGTAGTGCCTGGATTGAAAGGATTAGGGTAGTTTTGATATAATTCAAATTTGTCTGGTAAAGCGTTTTTATCATCTTTTACTGAAACTATTACCGGAAAGTTTTTCCAATAAGCTTCTCGTATTGAATTTAAGTTCTGTTTTCCTATGGTTACAGAATTTTTTGGATTACTTCCACGACTTCCAACATACGCAACAACTATTTTATTGCTTTTATTATTTTTAAGATTAAACGGACCGACATTTAAAAATGTTCTTTGATCAACTCCAATGGAGTTAAGCCATCCAAAATTTGTTTCAGGGTCGCCTGAATACATAAACTTTGGATTTACTTGATTACAGTTAACTCCTATAACCGTTCCAAATGGCCAAGTACAAGGATCAATAAGCTCTCCCGTTTTTGAGGTTCTACCAATTTGGACATTTCTTATTTCACTTACTGTCGAAGGGTCTCCTAAAAAAATGTGTGATTTAATTGTGTGCATTGAAGAGGAAATTTTTTGATTCTTTGCACCGGGCAAAGTATCTATTCCTAATACTTGTCCCCGAATGTTATATGCTGTATCAATTGGAGTATCAACTCCCGGATCAAAGATTCCGTTATTGTTTAAGTCAATAAATGTTTCTCCGGGAATGTAAACAATTGGTCCTTGCAAAAGTGAATGGAAAAACGAAGGCGGATTTGATCCGTAAGTTGGATCGGCTGCTGTTTTGTAAGTATAAATTGCTTGATTGAGAGTATCTGATCCAGCAAAATCTTCAAAATAATTATAGCCAATATCTGCATCCGCCCAAACACTGAAGATGACAGAATCCAAATCCGAGCCTGATTTATTCAAAATATCATATTTTACAAATACAGAATTGTTAAGAGAATATTCTGTGTTCATAAATGCATAAGTTGTTTGTCGAATTTCAATTCCCAATGGATTTACATTAAATCTTCTAAAAACAGATGGTACTTTATCACTGTAAACGAAAAATGTTGTTTGATTTCCAACAAGTCCGGGTCTATCTTCATTCGGGTCCCATTGACCGTTTCCATTTAAGTCAATTGGATTATAGATTCCGTCACCATTTCCATCATAAAAATCAGCTCCGAGATTTACAGCATTAACCCAATTTTGCCATCTGGTTCCAAAAGGAGGATCATTTACATCAACAATAAAAAAGTAATTATCAATTTGAGTTGATACAGTATCAAAAATTCCCGGCAGATAATCATTTATTCTTGTTGCAGTAGCAATTCCGTTAGCCCAGAGTTGATTGTTTCTATAACCTGATAGGAAAAATCCACCCGAGAAAACAATCGAGCCTTCATCATATCTTCCGCCCGATTGTCCGTTTATTGTAACATCGGCAATAACTCCATCGTTAGAAATTGGAACTTTGAAGCGATTTATATCAAAAAGGTGTAATGTTTTCTCATAATTTAATAGTTCAATCCTCCCACCAGGAAATGATAAAAAATTACCAGCTGCATCATCAACTTGAATTCTATAGATTATCTGTATCAAATTATTAAAAGAGCCAAGTGTATTGCCCCACACATTATCATTCGCAAGACCATCGTTATGCAAACCATCATCATAAATTTGAAGAGGTGAAATTTGAATTCCGTTTCTAATTAAATTCAATTTTGCTTGAGTTATCGGGCTTGTATTTAATAATACTGCATTAAATATAATTGGCACATTAACTTGCGGCGAGCTATGTTGATATGAAATCATAATTGGTGGTGCATTATTATCATTTACAATTCCTACTTGTCCATACCAGAACTTCAAGTTAGTTTCAGTGGAATCAAATCTGCTTGAATTGAAAATTACATAAGGTTTATCGTTTGAGTTTCCTACATTTACTAATTCATCTCTACCTTTATATTTAGTGAAAGAAGAAACTGTTGACCAGTTTGTACCGTTGTTAGTGCTTTGAATAGTATAAATATCTTTTAATGTATAATTAACCTGTGTTGAAAAGTGAGTTACGAAAGTTTTACGGATTTCATTTTCAAAAACTATGTGAATTTTGTTATCAGCAGTTTTAACAACTTTCATAGAATTTATTTTTGCTGTATCAGAATAAATTGTCTGTGGAATTGACCAATTAGTTCCGTTATTTGTCGAAGTTTTTATTCTGATTCTGTAGATGGAGTTTCCAACATCAGAATAAATAAAACCAAGTTGATTTGGATTTAACTCAACAATTTTTCCAAAAGAATCAGTTGTGTTTGCTTGAATGGGTATTTCATCACTCCAGTTTAAGCCATTATCAGTACTTCTTCTGAAAAAATATTCATTACTTATATTCTGATAAGAAATTATTAAATCGCCATTCTGATTTAAACTCAGGTCGAAGTTTTTACCGTTTGTTCCGATTATACCTGCACCAACATTTAATGGACCCGTCCAAGTAGTTCCAGAATTGTCGGAGTAGAATAACAAAAATCTACCAGCAAGATTATTTGCGCTTGGTGCAGCAACACAAATTACTCTTCCGCTATTTGTTTGTATTGCAGAAATTTGTTGAGTTGTTTGTGTGTAATTATATGGCTGAATTGGGATAGTGGAATGCCAATTAACTCCGTCATCTGAGCTTAAAGCTACATTAAGTCTTTGAGCAGAAACAGAACTGAAATAAAATACTGCAAGATTACCATTTAATAATTTTAGAGGATAAATTGCTCGTATGGAAGAAACTTGATTCTGCAATGAAAGATACTTGGGGTCATTCGGTCCTAAAACTTGATTTTTGATAAATGGTTCGTTATAGTTTACTTGCGTAAAATCTTCTGTTTGATTTTGAAGTTTTGTTTGAGAGTAATTAAGACCGAAGGAGAGTATTAGAGCCAGCAAAAGGAAAAAAAAGGTTTTCATAATAACACCTTTAGTTCGTAATTAAAAAATAACTTATAATTAAGACCGAAGGAGAGTATTAGAACCAGCAAAAGGAAAAAAAAGGTTTTCATAATAACACCTTTAGTTTGTAATTAAAAAAATAACTTATAATGTTGAGAAAATCAATATTAAAAGATTTTTCTAATGCAATTTGTAATAACTCTTAAGAAATGTCAGTAATATAACTCAATAGAAATGTCAGTAAAAAAACACTGAAATTAGGATTCTCAAAAAAAAGGAGAATCTTAATATGGAAGGAATACTGACAATGAGTA
>Ga0308414_1000564_pt1 | contig 23641 bp, 17 predicted proteins | sample HotsprSampleOS50_FD_205667 | JGI IMG/M metagenome (GOLD analysis project Ga0308414, IMG submission 205667) | Hot spring phototrophic mat microbial communities from Octopus Spring, Yellowstone National Park, Wyoming, United States - 20090730_OS50 ...
TCCGCCCATTGGTTGATTTGATCGGTTCCGTTTGCTCGCTCGCCCGATATGCTCGATTCTGATTCGCGCTGGGAAGACCGATTGCGAGATGTTCCCGCGCCGCCCGATCTTCGGCTGCGGCTGCGGGAGATCGCGCTTCGGGACCTGTTGAACAGCGACGAAGTGTTCGACGAACAGCTTCGGGCGGTTGAGGTTCCCCGCGGCTTCTCGCTGTCAATCGCGCGCGGACTCCTGGCGGAAGACGACTGGCTGGATGCCGCGGCGGCCGATGTGCCTGCGCCGGCCGGGCTAGAGGGCCGGATCATCTGTTCGGTGCTTTGCGACGACGACGAGGCGTTCGACCAAGGGTTGCGGTGCGTGCCCCCGATGGAACTCCGCATCGCTGCGCCGCTTTGGCCGAGAATGGTCGCGGGCGGTGTTCGCTACGCCGTTGCGGCAGTGCTGTTTGTCGCCTTTTTGGGCGCGTTGAGCGGATCGCTGTTGACGCGGCTCTCGCAGATTGGGCCGCCGACGCGGGGTGATGCGGTGGCGATGCTGCTTGCCGAACAAGACGACGGCGGTCTGGAGTTCGATTCGTCGGATCCGTTTGCCGAGCGGCCCGTAGCGGTTGCGGCCTTTGCAGCAGACATTGGAGCGGGCGAGGTTGAGATCGGGCTGTCTGAATCGGCCGCGGCGCGCGGCCGTTCGGCATTCGATGAATTGAGTGTTTTGTCGGCCAGTTGGCGAACGGGAGAGGAAGGCGGCCCGTGGTTGAGCACGATCGCCCCGATGTGGGATCAGCAGGTCGTGGCGTACCGCGAAATCGACGCCCTGCCGGAGCTGGAGAAGCTATCGCCACCGACGCCGATGGGAATGCAACCGCCGCTGGTGGCAGCGTTTCCCTTTAGGGAGTTGAGGGAGACCGGCTTCTTCCCGTGGATTATTCCCGGATCGCATCCCTTGCTGCGAACATGGCATGTGCCCCTGATACATGCCGTCGACAGTTATGGGTTGACGCGGCGCTATGTGGCGGGCGGCGAGCTGCCGCCGCCTGAGCTGGTTCGTACCGAGGAGTTTCTGGCGGCGTTGGACTACGGGCTGCCGATGCCCACCCGCGGCGAATTGCGGCTGAGCGCGGCGGCCGGACCGTCGCCTTTTGTGGGGGAAGGCTATTGGCTTCTGCTGCTGGGCGTCCAGGCGCAATCGCCCCTTCTGTTGCAGCATCCGCCGAAGCATTTGATCGTCGTGTTCGACTCGTCGGGCAGCATGAACTGGGGCGGGCGCGCGGAGATGGCCCGTCGGGCGCTCGACCGGCTCTTTCGGATGATCGCTTGGGAAGATCGGGTTTCGCTGATCACATTCTCAGAAAAAGCAACGGTTCAATTCGCCGGAGCGACGCGAGACGAAGCCGACGCCATGTCCGCTCTTCTGGCAAAGGTGCCGGTTGAGGGGCCGACCAATCTGGCGACGGCAGTGGCATCGGCGCTGCGCCTGGCCGCGGCGGAACAAGCGACGGAACAAGATGAGCCGCGGGAGCAACGGGAGCAAATCGTTTTGCTGCTGACCGACGGGGCGGTCGAAATGGATCGCGCCACCGGCGATCAGATGGAGCAGATATTGCGGAAGGCCGCCAATGAAGGCGTGCGGCTCTGCGTGATCGATCTGAGTCAGGGGAGCGAGGAGGATCGGCAACTGCGGCGATTGGCTCAGGCGGGGCGCGGACGGTCGTTGCGGGCGGTAAGCCCTGCGCAGCTCGATTGGTCGCTTGCGGAGGTGGTCAGCGACCGCCCCCAACGTTTGGCGGAAGACGTTCGGCTTTCGATTACGTTCAACCCTGGGGCGGTTCGGGCCTACCGGTTCTTCGGCCACGAGCCTTCGGCGCTGCGGCGGATTACGGACGCGCAGGGACTGACTCGCGTGGATTTCCACGCGGGCCAGTCGGCGGTGGCGTTGTTCGAACTTCAATTGTTCGGCAACGATCAAACGGTGGCTTCAGCAGAGCTTTCCTGGCGTTCGGTCGGCGGGAACTCGCGGCGGGAACAGGCGGTTTCCGTCCGTCAGCAAGACGTTGCAGCGACGGTGGCGCAAATGGCGCCGTCGTTGCAAGCGGCCGCTTTGGCGGCGCGGACAGCCGAGGTGTTGCGGGTTCCGCGGCCTCCGAGGTCGCGGCCGATGGCCGAGCTGCTTGCCGTGGCCAAGCAGTTCGATCAATCGTTGATGTATCGGCCGAGCTACGTCGAGCTGTTGCGGCTGATTGAGGATTGCGACAAGGCCCGGCCGGCGAAGACCCGCCGCTGACGATGAGCGTGCCTTTTTCGGATGGAAGGGCCTTTTTCGGGTGGAATCGAATAGGAGGACCAGTACCGAGAAGAACGGAAGGCGGTTCAAACGGGGGACGGCATGCAATCGGCCGCTTCGTTGCCCCGGCCGCTTTGGCAAGCGTGGGGAATACTTGGAAAGCGGGAAGCAGCGGCGGTCGCCCCTCGGCTCTTGCGAAACGGGCAAGGGCCGGGTACTCTGAAGGGATATCTGCCTTCGGACCAGCGGCTCCGGAACCCGCTGCCCGCTCTTCGATGTTGCTATTGTTGTGTCAGAGGGGGCGAGGACCGACGCACTTCGGCGGCTGTTAGTCGTTTGCTCATGACAGACGAGAGCTAGATCGCCCCAATGCAGTCGAGTCTTTTGCGTTCCATCGAGCGTATTGGCGGCGGGGCCGCCGGCCAATCGGTGCCTCCGCGCCCGAGCGAGAGCCGGTCCCGCTGGTCGCTGGAGTGTTTGGCGAGCGAAAGAAACCGGGGCGAATAGTAGCGAGCGAATCCGGTTCACGGCAATGGTCGCAAGGCCGTGGCCGCGGTGATGAGTTGGGAAGGACGCAATGAAGCTCAGCGGACAGATCTTCGTCGCACGGGTGTGCGTGGTTGTGCTTGCCGTCGGCGCATGCGCCGCCACGGCGCGGGCAGTGGATAGCTCGAAGGCGTTGATCGACGCTTTGTGCGAGAACCGCATGCACGATGTCGCCTTGGACTACTTGGACTGGGTGGGGCAAACAAAGAAGTCGAGTCCGGAGTTCCTTCAACGGATCGACTATGAGGCGGGACTGATCCACATTCAGAACTCGATGCTCCAACGGAGCATCAGCGAACGGCAGAAGTCGTTGATCGAAGCCAAGTCGCGGCTCGACAAGTTTCTTGCCGCCAACGCAACGCACCCGCTGGCTCCCAGCGCAAAACGGATGTTGGCCGAGGTCGTCAGCAAGAACGCTCAGATCAAGACGGAGCAGGCCGAGCAAAGCGCGAAGACGCCGGAAGAAAAGACGAGATTGCTCACGGAAGCGAGGACGCTGTTCCAAGAGGCGCAGAAGGTGTTCGAGCTGTTGGAGCAGCAGGCGTTGGAGAAGCTGAAAGCTATGCCCAATGTGCTTCCTTCCGACGACCCGCGGAAGGAGGAGCAAGAGCAGTTGCGGAAAGACCTTTTGGAGTCGCGGCTCGCTCAGGCGACGGCGATGTACGAGATCGCCAAGACGTTTCCGGCGGGAAGCAAGGAACAGAAAGACAGTCTGACGGCGGCGGCCAAGAAGTACAACGAGTTCTACAAGAAGTACAACACGATGATCGCCGGGCTTTATGCCCGCAGTTGGGAAGGCCGCTGCTATCGCGAGTTGGGCGACGTGAAGCAGGCCTTTACCATTTTCGAAGAGCTGCTGGTGACGCAGCCTGATGATCCCGAGCCGTTTCGCGTGCTGAAGGACAAGGTTCGCGTGATGGCGCTGGAGACGGCCTTGCTGCCGACCTCGAAGAAGTACACGGCCGCAGTGGCGATGTACCAAGATTGGCTCAGCAAAGCGAAGGGGCGACAAGAGACAAGCCCCGACGGATTGGCGATTCGTTATTTGGCGGGCGAGGCGGCCCTGGAACATTTGCGAACGCTTAAGGAGAACGACCCCGCTCGGCGCGACTTCATTCGCACGGCGAAGGACGCGTTCACATTTGTCTCCCGTTTCCCGGGCGACTATCAGCAGAAAGCGCGGGCGAAGCTCAACGACCCGCTTTTGGGCGGCGGCGAGAAGGCGGCGGAACCGACCAACTTCGCCGAGGCGCGCGAGCGGGCCCGAGACGCCGTCGAGCGGATGTCGGCGGCGCAGGCGGCGCTTGAGGAGGCCCGCGCGAGCAACAATGCCGATGAAGTGAAACGTCAGGAAACGGCGATGGTCAAAGCGCGGCGCGAGGCGATGCGTTATTTCGAGATGGCCCTGCGGATGGCGCCGCGCGACGTTTCGGTGGACGACCTGAATTCGATCCGTTATTTCCTGTCGTACCTGCACTACGCGGCGGACGACCTGCCCGAGGCGGCGGTTCTCGGCGAGTTTTTGGCCCGCCGCTATCCGTCGTCCGGGGGCGGAAAGTCGGGGGCGAAGATCGCCATGGCCGCATACTCGCGCATGGCGAGTGAAGGCGAGGGCGACGTTTCTTTCGAGCGGCGCAAGTTGGTCGAGATCGCCCAGTATATCGCGGCCCGATGGGCGGGACAGCCCGAGGCCGACACGGCGTGGATGACGCTGATCGGCACGGCGGACCGCGCGCGCGACTTGAAGGTTGCCTTGGATTATCTTTCGAAGATCCCCTTGGACGCGCCGAAACGCGGCGACGCCGAACAGGTGGTCGGCCAGTTGATTTGGAGCGAGTATCTCCGCCGGGTTCGCCTGCCCGACGACGAACGCCCGCCGACCGAGGAACTCGACCAGCTTAAAGCGCAGGCCCAAAAAGTGCTGGCCGACGGGCTGGAGCGGGTGAAGAAGGCCGGGATCGCGCAGATGACGCCGGCGATCGCCTCGTCGGTGCTGTATTTGGCTCAGATCTATGTCGAGACCAATCAGGCCGAGGAAGCCGTCAAGCTGCTGGAAGACGAGAAGGCGGGGATCAAATCGTTGGTCGAGAAGAAGGACCCCTCCGTTCAGAAGCCCGGCTTTGCTGTTGAAACGCTGCGCGTTGCACTGCGGGCGTATGTCGCCACGCAGCAGCTCGAAAAGGCGGAGAAGGCGATGAACGACCTGGAACAGCACGTTCGCGAGGAGGGCGACGCCGAGGCAGGCAAAAAGCTGACGCAAATCTACATCCGTTTGGGCAAAGAGTTGGAAGAGCAGTTGGGGCGGCTTCGCAAAGAGCAGAAGACCGACCAGATGGCGAAGGTGGCTCAAGGCTTCGAAATGTTCCTGTCGAGAATCGCCCAACGCGACAAAGGCAACAATTTCAACTCGTTGAATTGGGTGGCGACCACGTTTGCCGGCTTGGCGGAAGGCGTCGATACGGGCGGGGCCAAACTGACGCCCGAAGCGGAGCGGTATTATCGCGGGGCGGCCGAGGCGTACGATAAGATTCTCAGCCGCTTGGGCGAGAAAGATTTCGGCGCGCCGGAGAATGCCGGCAACGCGATGAAGATTCGCAAGGCCCGGGTGCTGCGTCGGCTGGGCGAGTACAGCGACGCGATCAAGCTGTTATTGGAGGTTCTCAAAGAGAAGCAGACGGTGATTGACGCGCAGATCGAGGCGGCCTACACGATGCAGGCTTGGGGCAGCGAGGACCCTCGCTATTACGATATCGCAATTTCCGGATCTCGCAAACAGAAGGAGATTTGGGGCTGGGGGCAGTTGGCCCGAAAGGTGCAGACGGTCGAGGGCTTTTTGCATGTGTTTCACGAAGCCCGCTACAACTTGGCGTTGTGCCGCTTCAAGCAGGCGCAGCAAGAGAAAGACGAGAAACGCCGAACGGCATTGGTTGATCAAGCGATTAAGGATATCGAGATCATCTTCCGCCTCTATCCGGACATGGGCGGCAAGGATTGGGCCGACAAATACGATGCCCTGCTGAAGAACGTGCAGAAGTTCAAGGGGCTGAAACCGACCGGGGTGGAAGGGCTACGCCAGGCCGCGGCCGAGGCGGAACGGACCGCGGCCGCAGCCGAACCGCAGCCGCCGAAATAATGATTCCGGCGGCTTGCCTGCGAAGGAATTATTTTGTGCCGGGATTGATTTTGGGTGCGGTGCGGGCAAAGACGGCACACAGAAGATATAGTTTCATCCGATCGCTTTCGAGGGAAAGAGCAATGCGACACGTTGTTTTGATGGCGGCGGCCTCGGCATGGCTGGCGGCAAGCTCCGCGGCTGAGGCGCTGGATTCCGTCCGTCTCCTCAAGGGCGGAACGGTCAACGGCCGAGTGACGAAGATGAGCCCGACGGAGGTCGAGGTGGAGGGGGCGGGCGGTTTGACGAAGGCGGTGCCCGTCAACGAAATCGATGTCGTTCTTTGGGACGACGAGCCGAGCCAGATCAAGACGGCGCGTCAGCACCTGAAGGAAGCGAACTTCCAGAGTGCGATGCAGACTTTAGAAAAGATTTCTTTGCCCGCCAATGCCCGGCCGGAGCTGAAGCAGGATCTGGAGTTCTACACGGCGTTCACCAAGGCGCAGATGGCCTTGGCCGGCCAAGGCGAGATCCGCGAAGCAGGTTCTCAGATGGCCGCCTTCGTGAAGAACAATCCGGGCAACTACCATTGGCTGCACGCCAACGAAGTGGTCGGCGATTTGCTGGTGGCCGCCGGGGCGTTCGATCGCGCGGTCGAATACTATGCGACGGTGGGCAAGGCCCCGTGGCCCGATTACAAAATGCGCGCCGGGGTGGCGATGGGCCGGGCGTTGCTGGCGCAAGATAAAATCGCCGAGGCGGAAAAACAGTTCGACGCAGTGTTGGCGATCCGCGCCGACGGCGAAATGGCCGACGCCCAACGGTTGGCCGCGCGGCTCGGCAAGGCTCGCTGTCTGGCGGCCAATAAGAAGACGGAAGAAGCGATCAAAGACATCGAGTCGATCATCGAGCGCGCCAATGCCGAACAAACGGATTTGCTGGCGCAGGCCTACACCGCGTTGGGCAATGCCTACTCGGCCGCGGGCAAGACGAAAGAAGCGATTTTCGCTTTCCTGCATGTGGACCTGTTGTACTACATGAACGGCGACGCGCATGCCGAGGCGTTGGCGAACCTCGTCGTGTTGTGGAAGAAGGACAACAAGCCGGAACGAGCGCAGCGGGCACTGCAAACGCTCGAGTCGCGGTATCGCAACAGTCCCTGGTTGAAGAAGGCGACCGGTTGAACGCGGCTGTTGTTCGAACGGGGAAAAGCGAAAGGCAGTGAATTGTGCGGGCGGGGCCGATCGGGGCGACACAGGGCGGCCGCCGAGGGAATTATGGTTGGAAATAGAGACGCCGTGAGCGTCTGGGGTACGGCGTTGCGCCAAATTGGTAGCGGCCGCAGGCCGTGATTAAGATCTCGCCACTGGTTGTTTTTGTTTTCTTCTTTGGAGGTTGCTATGCGGCAACGACTCGCGTTGGGATGGACAGGCTCGGCCCTGTTGTCGGCTTGGTTGTTGATGGGGGCTTTTGCGCTGGTGACGACGGTTTCGGCGGGGCCTGGGGCCGCGCCGGCCGTAGCGGCCGAGGAAGGCGAAGGTGAAGAAGCCGCTCCTCCGGAAAAGCCCCGCCAAAACATGCTGACGTGGTTCTATAAATCGTTGGGGCTGCTTTACAGCGTCGTGTTCTTGTTTATCAGCTTCAATCTCGTTGCCTTGATTGTGATGAACATACTTGCCGGCCGCCGCGATCAGATTGTCCCGGCCGCTTTGGTCGAGGCGTTCGAAACCCACGTCAATGAAAAGCGTTACCAAGAGGCTTACGAGCTGGCCAAGAGCGACGAGTCGATGCTCGGGCATGTGCTGGCGGCGGGCATGGCGAAGCTGTCGGGCGGATACGACGAGGCGGTCAAGGCCATGCAAGACGCCGGCGAAGAAGACAATATGAAGATCGAGCAGCGGCTCAGCTATGTCGCCCTCTGCGGGCAAGTGGGGCCGATGTTCGGATTGCTCGGCACGGTGGACGGCATGGTGCAGGCGTTCAACAAGATTGCGAGCATGAACGTTACTCCGAAGCCGTCGGAATTGGCCGACGGCATCGGCACGGCCTTGGTGACGACGATGGTCGGTTTGTGGATTGCCATCCCGGCGATCGCGTTTCACCACTTCATGCGGAATCGCTTCCAGAAGATGGTGGCCGAGGTCGGGATGATCAGCGACGACCTGATGAAGCGGATTGCCGGTCCGGCCGCTGTGAAGAAGGCGTGATCGTCCCGTCGGGCCGCGAGGAGATATCGCTATGTTCGGCAAACCGAAGAGAACCAGCAGTGCAGTGACCTTCGATATGACGCCCATGATCGACTGCACGTTTCAGCTCGTGATCTTCTTCATGTTGACGCTGAATTTCGCCAACGACGAGCAGAACGAAATGATCCGCCTGCCGTCAAGCGAGTTGGCCAAGCCGACCGAACCCCCGTGGGAGTTTCCGATCACCTTGCAGGTGACGAGCAGAAACATGGTGATTGTCGGTTCGGAACAGGTGCCGATTTCGGGCCTGCGGAGCGTGTTGCAGCGGGAACGGGCGGCGCTGGAACGCTACAACCGCGCGCCGTCGCACGCCACGGTGATCATTCGGGCCGATCGGTACGCGAAGACCGGGGCGGTGCAAGAGATCATCGAGATCGCGCAGTCGCTCAAGTTCGAACGATTCGTGCTTCGCGCCAAGGAAAAGGAGGTGTAGCCCATGCCGCGCATCAGATCCAAGGGCGAAGGCGAACGAGTGACCTTCGATATGACGCCGATGATCGACTGCTGCTTTCAGTTGATCATCTTCTTCATGCTCTCGTTGAAGATTTTCGCCAGCGAGGGAGATTTCAGCATCAAAATGCCGGTGTCGAAGAGCGAAGGGCCGGTCGATCCGACGCAATTGCCTCCGATCAAACTGCGGATGAAGGCCGACGGTTCGGGCCGTTTGGTGGCGCTCACCATGGGCACGAAGCAGCTCTCGTCGAGCGATCCGTTCGCCGAGCTGCGGCGCGAGGTGCGCTCGATTATCAAGGACGATATCGGCCCAGGCTCTTCCGGGAGCAAGCAAGAGGTTGAACTCGACTGCGACGCCAATTTGCAGTACCAATACGTGATGCGCGCGATTTCCGCGGTGTCGGGCTATGTCGACTCGAACCGGCAGATCGTCAAGTTGATCGAGAAGATCAAGTTCTCGCCTCGCCGGCAAGGCTGATCGCCGCGACGGAGCTTGGTCGGGGATCGCGAGTCGATCCGGATGGATGAGCAGGAACAACCACGTTGGCTTGTGAGAGCGACAGGGCGGCTCGCCGCGGCGGCCGCCCTGTCGTCGTTGGCGGGCCGCGCCGAGGACGGCCGCGGCACGATTCTCCGGGCGGCGCCCGCTGCCCAAAACCGGACGCACCGGTTACAATCGATCGGCGGCTCGCGGCTCGTTGTCGGCCGCAGTCGGTTGCCGTTGGTGGCGAGAGCCCGGGGTACCACACCGACGATTCCCGCCGTGGCGGAGCGTGCGCGGGCGATGGCTGCGGCAGAGCGATAGCCCCCGGTTCGCGCCGATGTCGGTTGCCCGCTGCTTTTGCCGCGATCTCCCTGCCGGGGTGCTCGTTGTGCAGCGCGGGCTTGCTGGGCAGCGGCTTGAAAGGGAAAGAGGTGTCTCATGCCCATTCGATTCACCAAGATGCAGGGCATCGGCAACGACTATGTTTACGTCGATTGCTTTAATCATCCTGTTCCGGCGGATCCCGCCGAGTTGGCGCGGCTCATTTCGGACCGCCATTTCGGGGTGGGCGCCGACGGGTTGATTTTGATCTTGCCGAGCGAAACGGCCGACGCACGGATGCAGATGTTCAATGCCGACGGGTCGGAGTCGGAGATGTGCGGCAACGGCATCCGCTGTGTGGCGAAGTATGTTTTCGATCACGGGATTGCCCGCCGCAAACGCCTGACGATTGAAACGGGCCGCGGAGTGTTGCCGCTCGACCTGGAGTTGAACGACGACCGCGTCAGCCGCGTTCGGGTCGATATGGGCGAGCCGATCTTCGAGCCGGCGCGCGTGCCCACGACCTTGCCGGGGAACCCAAACTACCCGGGCAACGCCGCGGCCGACGTGCCCTTGGAAATCGGCAACGAGATGTTGATGGTCACCTGTCTTTCGATGGGCAACCCGCATTGCGTGGTGTTTGTCGACGAGCCGACCGATCACTGGGTGTTGCGGTTCGGGCCGCGAATCGAACGCGATTCGCACTTTCCGCGGCGCGTCAACGTGAGCTTTGTGCAAGTGCTGTCGCCCGGCGAAATCAACCTTCGCGTTTGGGAACGCGGCTCGGGAGAGACGATGGCCTGCGGAACCGGGGCATGCGCCTCGTGCGTGGCCGCGGCGATGACGGGCCGAACGTCGCGAAAATTGGTCGCTCATCTGCGGGGCGGCGACTTGGAGCTGCTTTGGGGCGACGACAACCATGTGTACATGACCGGTCCGGCCGTCGAGGTGTTTTCGGGCGAATGGCCCGACCGCCGTGATTGAACCCGGGCAGGCCGGCGCGAATGAGAACGAACAGGCCGTTGCGCCGAAGAACGAACGGACCATCGCGATCGAGAAGGGAAAGCTCGGCCCGGCGAGCGAAGGCGATGGACAGCCATTGGCCGCAAATCCCCGTCAATCCGCGACCGTTGGAATCGGCTGCGGCTTCGTAGCCACGTCATTGCAGGCATCTCGCGTCAGCGGCGCACTTGGGCGTTACGTCAAGCAATGAAGCTCGATCATCCCCTGTTGCATCGTGTGGGCGGCCTGCTGGGCGCCGCCGTCGTGCAGGCGTGGATGCGGACGCTCGACTACAAGGTGGCCTACGCCGATCCGGCCGTCGATCCGATCTTCCCAACCTGCCGCCGGCGGCGAATCTACATTTTTTGGCACGAGTATATCTTGTTGCCGTTCTATCTGCGCGGGCATTGCGGCATCGCGATGCTGCTCAGCCGCCATCGCGACGCCGAGGCCTTGTCGCATGCGGCGGGCCACATGGGGTTTTCGTTCGTGCGCGGATCGACCAACCGCGGCGGAGTGACGGCGCTGCGGGCGATGCTTGACGCCGGGCGCACGCGGCATCTGACGATCACGCCCGACGGGCCGCGCGGGCCGCGGCGCGTTCTGGCTCCGGGGTGCATCTATCTCGCCTCGCGGCTGCAAATGCCGCTGGTGGCGATGGGGTTCGGCTGCGACCGGCCGTGGCGCGTGCAACGAGCGTGGGATCGCTTCGCCATTCCGCGGCCGGGTTCGCGGGCGCGAGCGATTGTCAGCGGCGACATCTGTGTTCCGCCCGAAATCGATCGCGACGACGTTGAGCTTTGGCGCCGCCGCGTGGAAGAAGAACTCAACCGCCTGACTGCCGACGCAGAGCATTGGGCCGAGTCGGGCCGACGCCGCCGCGATCAACAGAGGCTGTTTCGGGCATCCCGTCCCCGCCCCCTGCCGCCGCCGTGGTGAACGAACCCCATGGGCGGCCCAACGGCCCGTTGAAAAATTCGGGCTTGCCGGCGATGTGAGCCTGTTTTCCTACGATATTTCGCCCCGAAAGGGCTGCTTCTGCCTCGATCCGGTTGCCACGACGCACCGGCTCGTCGGGGCTGATTTCACATCGCTCCGGTTGTCAACAAACGCGGTGCCCAATGCCTTTGGGCTGAAATGTTTCCTCCATCTCGATCAGCCCGATCAAGAAGACCAAACAAGCCCCCTGCCGGCATCGAAATGCGCGGGAAAGTCGCGGCCGGGATCGTGCCAACACGCCTTTTTCAACGGGTCGCTATGCCAACTTCAGGCGGCTGAGTTGTTGCGAACTTCGGGGCTAGTGGCGCAAAGGCCGTCGCACGATAACGTATTGTTCTACTTCGCGGCCGCCGATCAGGTGTTCTTGGATGATCTGTTCGAGGACCGGCGGATCGCAATGGGCGTACCAGGTGCCCTCGGGATAGACAACGGCGATTGGTCCGCCGCTGCAAATCCGCAGGCAATTGGCCTTGGTACGGAGCACCCCCCCTGCCCCGGTCAAGCCCAACTGCTCGAGGCGGTTCTTCAAGTACTCCCAGGCGGCCAGCGACTGCTCGCGGGTCGAGCAATTCGGCTTGGTTTGGTCGCAGCAAAGAAAGATGTGCCGCTTTGCTTGGCTCAACTTGAGCGCCTCGGCCTTGGCCCGTTGGCGGTCGAGGATCGGCGGAGACTCGCTCGTTTCGTCCCGTTCGTTCATCGCTGCGGTATCCGTATTCCCGTCGGCCACTTCGAGCAAATGGTCTGTGCGGTTCTTGATTCGCTGCGCGCGTGAACCGTGTTTTCACAAGCTCTGGCGTTTGGCGACGTTCGTTCGACAGGGTCGGATTTGTTCCTAATCAGGCCGTCGCCGCGCGCGCACGGTTCAACAGCACGATCATCTCCGCGATCTGTTTGCCGAGATTCTTCACCGTGTTCATGCCGAACTCGTCGGCCGCCAGCTCGGCGCCGGCGCCGGACCAGACGGTGCCGCCCCAATGCGATGTCGGCGGGGCGTCGCCCACGACGATCATCTGCTGGCTCATCAACGCGGTGTGAATGCTGCGGAGCGTAAGCTCTTGGCCGCCGTTTCGACCGCCGCCGACGGCAATGGCGCCGGCCACCTTGCCCGCCAACTTTTTTTCTTTATGGAAAATGTGGAAGCGATCGAGCAACGACTTGCACAAGCCGCTCATATTGCCGAAATAGACCGGCGAGCCGATGACGATTCCGCGAACCGCCGGCGAGTCGATCAGCGGGATCAAGGGGAGGAAGTCGTCTTGTTGTCCTTCGGGCAGGTCGACGCCGGCCGCCACGCAGCCGTTGATATTCTTGCCGCCCAAATCGAGCAACTCGGTTTCGATCCCGGGCGCTGTCGCCCGGATCGCGTCGAGGCACGCGGCCACGGCTTGCGCGGTCGTTTTACCCTTTCGAGGGCTGCAACTGATCCCCAGCACCTTCACGCCCTGCGCTGATGCGGGCGCCGGCTGGAGTTCGGCGGCAGATGCCAGTCCAGCGGCCAGAACACCGGCCGAGGCGGCCAACGGGGCCGTGCGGCCCAAGAATCCCCGTCGCGTCACTTCGAAGTTGTTCATCATCTTTCTCCTGTAGTAAGTGTTCGGCGTTTGATTGCAGCAGAACGACAAAAGCCGCCGAAAGAGCCGGAACCAACCGGAATCGATCGGAATCGACTCGAATCGTTTGACGGCGGCCGACGTCGAACGACAGCGGCTGGAAACCGGCAATCGGTCCTTGCACCGCTTTCTGATTGTTGCCGCCGCGTTCGGGCGATGCAAGTGCGCGGACCGTCGGCAGGTGGAATTTCTGTCTCTTGCGGCTTGAACCGCGGATCAGCCGGCGCGGGAGTCTTCAGGCTCGGCGAGCAGATCGGCGAAGAGACGCGAATCGCTCAGGGTAGGCAGTCGGAGCTCGCGCCGTGATTCGATCACTCGGTGCTCGATGGACAAGCGAAACACGGCCGGATTCGCGGCGTCGTTCGCCAAGACGACCGCATCGGCCGCCAGGGCCTGATCTCTCGCGGTGCGTTGCGGCGCGACGGCGATTCGTGCAAAGAACTCTCGGGCGCGATCGATATCTCCGCACGCGCCCGCGGCCACGGCGGCGTCGTACAGGGTGCCGATGTCGGCCGAACGCGAAACCGCGTCGAAGATCGCTTTCGATGCACCCTCGACCGAAGAGTACTTGGCTCGCTGCTCGATGACGGCCTCGGCGGCGCGCTGGGCGAGCCGATGCGCCTCGCGTTCGAATTGGCTCTTGTTGCGAAACGAGATGAATCGTTCCAGTCGCCGCACCAGATCGAAGCGGAAACCTCCGTGATGCGACCAAAGCCACATCACGCCGACGGTCAGCGAACATCCCCGCGTCAGGCCGTCGGCCTCGAACTCGACCAAACCGAGACGCCAGCGTTGGTCATCAATCCACAAGCGAGTTCGTCCCCATTGGTTCAATCCCAGCGGGCCGAGGACGGAGCGAGCGGCCTCGCTGATGAGTCGCGCGTGGGGAGTATGTTGAGCCATGGATGCGAGCGTCGCGGCGGAACGAGGCAACAACACGAACGGCCTGACGCCGCCATGATAGGACGAGCGATCGAAGGCGGCAAGCGGACGCGGGAGATAATCGCTGCTTGAACGTCGGCGCCGCGCGGCGGGAGCGAGCAGCGGCGTTCAGCGCCGGCCGACGGCCGAAGCGCGGCGGCCGAAGAGCGTGTCGAAGGACCGCAGCCGCGCGCAGTTCGGCGCGAAACGCTCCGAACTGATCGTCGCCGATGGCCGAGGCCCAATGGGACGAGTTGCAGGAAAGACGGACCCGTGGGCCAATGCCGATGCCAACCGGCAGCGGCAGCCGTATGTGCGAGTCGCGGGGGCCGAAAACGCCGTCCGGGCGCACGGTTCGGCTCGGCGGGGGGGGAGCGGTCGTCAGCCGTCAACAGCTTTGCTGACGATGACGACGTCCTGTTCCTGTTCGTTGAACTCGAAGCCGCGGCCGCGGAAGGTGGACAACATCCGCGCGTTGTCTTTCGAGACCTCGGCGACGACCTTGCGCACGCCCCACTTTTTGGCCACTTCGAGGCAGTAGTCGGTCAGCAGACCGCCCAGCCCGTGCCCGTGCCAGCGGTCGACAACGATTACGGCGTATTCGGCCGCTTCATGGTTCATATCGGCCACAAGCCGGCCCACGCCGATGAGTTTTCGCTGGCCCTGCTCCTCGACTTCGGCAACGATGCCCAGCTCGCGATCGTAATCGATAAAGCAGTATCGCGAAGCCATTTCGTGGGTGGTCTGTTTGAACAAGTAGCTGAAGCGGAACCAAATCGATTGCGTCGAGCAGTTGGCCAGCAGTTCATGCCACATCGGCTCGTCTTCGGGTTTGATCGGCCTGAGGATGACCGGCGTGCCGTCTTTCATTTGCCGCTCCGCGACGAACTCTTCGGGATACGGGCGAATGGCCAGGTGCGCGTAGGGCCGCACCGATCGGACCACCAAATCGCGGTCGATCACGACGCGGGCGTCCAGCGCGATCACATCTTCGGGCGTGACCAAGAGGGGGTTGATGTCGAGCTCTTTGATCTCGGGGTAGTCGGCCACCAGATAGGAGAACCGCATGATGATCTCGATCAGCCGATCGATGTTCGCTCCCGGCTTGCCGCGGTAGCCTTGCAGCAAAGGCCAGCTCTTGAGCGACTCGAGCATTCGCCGCGCCAAGGATTCGTTCAACGGGGGCATTCCCAGCGCGCGGTCTTGGAACAACTCGGCCGCCACGCCGCCCATGCCCACCATGATCACCGAGCCGAACACGGGATCTTTCTTCAAGCCCATGATCAACTCGTAGCTGTTCGGGTAGGTGACCATCTTCTGGATCGTCACGCCGCGTATCTCGGCGTCGGGGCGTTTTTGGGCGGCGCGCGCCGTCATCCGCTCGAATGCCCGGCGAACGTCCTCGTCGGAGGTCAGGTTGAGCGCCACGCCGCCCACGTCGGTCTTGTGAGTGATTTGCGGCGAGTGGATTTTCATCACAACGGGATAGCCGATATGATGCGCCACCTCGACCGCTTCGTCGGCGGTGCGCGCCGCCTGGGGCTTGGTGACGGGGATTTCGTACGCTTCGAGGAACGCCTTCGACACGTTTTCCGAGAGGATTTCGTCGCCCTCGGTGAGGATCGTCTTGAACATGCCCCGCAGCCGCTGGCGATCGAGCGAAAACTCCATGGGAATGTCGCGCGGGGTTTCGTGCAGGATTTGCAGGTTCCTCGCGTAAGACACCAAGTGCATGAATGCACGGACGGCCTGTTCGGGAGTGCTGTAGGCGGGGATTCCGCGGCTGCTAAGGATCTGAACGCCCTCGCTGACCACGCGGCCGCCCATCCATGCGGTGAGGACGGGTTTTTTGGCGTCTTTGACGGCATCGGCCACGGCGCGGGCCGTGCCGGTAGGGTCGGTCATCGCTTGCGGCGTGAGGATCACGAGGACGGCGTCCACTTCGCGGTCCTTCAGCACCACCTCGACGGCTTTGGCGAACCGTTCCGGCGGCGCGTCTCCGAGCACGTCAACGGGATTGTTGTGCGACCAGGCCGCGGGCAGAAAAGAGTTGAGCGTCTCCATGGTTTCGGGCGACAGCTTGGCGAGCTTCCCGTCGCGGTCGATCAGCGCGTCGGTGGTCATCACGCCGGGCCCGCCGGCGTTGGTGATGATGGCCAAACGGTCTCCCTTGGGGGTTTGCTGCCGAGCCAAAAGCTCGGCACAATCGAACATGTCTTCGATTTGGAAAATGCGCTCGATGCCCGCCCGTTGGAATGCGGCCTCGTAAACGGCATCGACGCCGGCCATCGCACCCGTGTGCGACGCCGCGGCGGCCGCCGACTCGGCAAATCGCCCCGCCTTGTAAGCCACGATCGGCTTGGTGCGGGAAAACGCCCGCGCCGCCGACATGAATTCGCGGGCCTCGCTGATCGACTCGATATACAGGATGATCGACTGTGTTTCGGTCTGCGATCCCATGTAGTCGATCAGATCGCCCATGCTCACGTCGAGCATGTTTCCGACCGACACGAAATACGAGAACCCGACGCCCTGGTCGAGCGCCCAATCGAGCACCGACGTACACAACGCGCCGGATTGCGAAATGAAACCGACATGGCCCTTAGCGGGCGTGGCGGCGGCGAAACTGACGTTCAGATTGATTCCCGGAACGATGATGCCCAAGCAGTTCGGGCCGATGATCCGCATCCCCTTGAACTTGCGCTGCTCCTCGCGGACTTGCTCCTCGAGCTTCTTTCCTTCAGGCCCGACTTCCCGAAAACCGGCCGAAATGATCACCAAGCCTCGCGTGCCCGCTTCGCCAATCTCGCGCACCAAGGCGGGTACGGTGTGGGCGGGGGTGCAAATGACAGCCAAATCGGGGGCGTGCGGAAGACTGCGGATATCTTTGTAAGCGTGGATTCCCTGAACTGCCTCGCGTTTGGGGTTCACCGGATAGACGACCCCGCGAAAGCCCGAGCCGACCAAGTTGCGCAACACCGTATATCCGACGCTGGTCGGGCTATCGCTGGCCCCGATGACCGCAACCCGTTGCGGGGCAAATATTTTGTCAAGGTTCAGGATACTCACGTGCTATACTCCTCGCAATGCGAACGACGATCGAGACGGATGCGCAGTCCGCCACCCTACACCATGTTTATCGAAAAAAAAGACGAAGACATTGAGTTGTGGGTAAAGGGCGGGGAATGCGCGGCATGTGATGTTCCGGCTGTTTGTGCCTCAAAAAGCGAGATTGTCGAATACGCAAAATACTCAGTTTATCGGGTGCCCATGCCAGCGACAAGCTACCGGGTGCTGCGCGTTGCCACGGTGATTCTCCGGGAGGCCGTGTTGCCATCGCCCGCGAAAGCGTACAATGCCGCAAACGTTTGGCGGTCGTCAAAACAAGTGATCAGCACGGGAAGGCTGACATATGGTCGTCGGTTGTGCCGGACATACCGGGGGGCCTGCATCCAGCGGCGCGGAATGGCGATGGCCCAGGGCTGTGGCACAGTCGGCAGATGTTTGCCTGATCACCTCGGCGGGTCGCCTAGTGGGCCGTTTTGTCGGCCGCACCACCGCTGCTGATGAGCAATTGTAGGTTGTGCTGGCTGCAAGAGCTTGACAAAAAATGGTCGAAGGGGGTGTTATCGATCGGGGCCTGCCGCGTCGTTGGGGAGTCTGGGTTCGGGGGCCGGGTTTGGCGTCCGGGTTCGGCGTCCGGCGTCCGTTGCCCGGGCGATTCGGCTTTGGCGAGAAGGACGGATCGATTCGCCCGGCGAGATGGAACGGCGGGGCTGCTTCGATTGTTAGGTCATTCGAGAAGATCGTTGCGAAGAGTCGTTGACCTTTGCGGGCGGCTGTCGGATGTTTTCGCAACGAGGGGACATTACTTCCGACTTTCGACGACCGAATGAGCGGCACAGAGATCATCGATCCTGACAGTGAATTGGTGCGCCGGGCCCAAGCGGGCGACTACGCGGCGTTCGAAGAGCTTGTCGGGCGGCACGAACGGCATATTTACGCCCTAGCGCTGCGGATCGTCGGGAAGGTTCACGATGCCGAAGAGGTGGTGCAGCAGACATTTCTCAGCGTGATCGAACATTTGAAGGAGTTCCGGGCGGACGCGAAGTTCTCGACCTGGCTCGTGCGCATCGCGACGAATCACGCACTGTTGCTTTTGCGCAAACGCTCGCGTCGGAATGAACAGCCGCTTGGGGCCGATTATTCGCACTCTGAAGACGACGATGACGGTCCGCTGCCGCATCCGCAGTTCATCGCCGCGTGGCGCGAGACCCCCGATCAATTGGCATCGCGCCGCGAGACTCAGCAGGCGTTGCAAGAGGCCTTGGCCGAGTTGGGCGAAAAGCATCGGGTTGTGTTTGTGCTCCGCGATGTCGAGGGGCTTTCTACTGCTGAGACCGCCGAGGTTCTGGGGATTTCGGAGGCGAATGTCAAGGTGCGTTTGCTGCGAGCAAGGCTGATGCTCCGCGAACGGCTGACGCATCTGTTTGGCGACGAATCGAAACGCGTCGAGCCGCATGCGCATGACGACCTGTGATTTGCCGCATGGGAGGGGCGAGATCGAGATTGCTGCCTTGCGAGAAGAACACCGTTCGCGGGGACGACAGCAGCGGCCGCGGCGCAGTCGGCGGTTGGAATTGAGGCGAGCGAACGCGTTGGGAGTTGGCGCAGTTCGATGCGTTCACGTTGATTGCTTGCGAGGATGGGCATGGAAAGCTTGGAAGCGTTGATGGAACCGCTTAATCCCGCGCAGAAGGCCGCGGTGAATCACGGCATGGAGCCCCTGTTGATCGTCGCCGGCGCCGGGACGGGGAAGACGGCGACCCTGGTGCATCGAGTTGCAAAACTTATTGCCGACGGCATCGATCCGTCGCGGATTCTCCTGCTTACGTTCACGCGTCGCGCGGCGGCCGAAATGCTTCATCGCGCCGGGGCGCTGATCGCGAGGTTGGGCTGCGGAAGCGACGCCGCCAGCCGCGTTTGGGGTGGCTCGTTTCACGCGACGGCCAACCGCCTGTTGCGGCAATTCGGACGCCGCATACAGTTGTCGTCGGACTTCACGATCCTCGATCAGGGCGATGCCGAGGATTTGATGAATCTGGTGCGGACGGAGGCGGTCGGCAAGCAGAAGCACAGCCGTTTTCCGCGAAAAGGCACGTGTTTGGCGATCTACAGCCGATGCGTCAACGCGCGGATGTCGTTGGGCGATGTTCTCGCGAAGGACTACCCGTGGTGCGCCGAGTGGGAAGCGCCATTGGCCGCGCTGTTCGACCTTTACGTGCAGCGCAAGCAGCAAGGCAATATGCTCGACTACGACGATCTGTTGCTTTACTGGAACGCCGCGCTCGGCGATCGAGCGACGGGCGATCGGATTCGCGAATTGTTCGACTGCATTCTGGTCGATGAGTATCAAGATACGAATCTGCTCCAGGCCGAGATCATTTATCAGCTTTCGCCGGAGGGCCGCGGGCTGGCCGTGGTGGGAGACGACGCGCAGTCGATCTACAGCTTTCGCGCCGCGACGGTGGAAAACATCTTCGAGTTTCCGAAGCGATACCCGAATGCGACGATCATCACGATCGAACAGAACTATCGCAGCACTCAGGCGATTCTTTCGGCGGCGAACGCCGTGATTGCGCAAGCAGCGCGGCGGTATCGCAAAGACCTGTGGTCGGAACGTACGGAAGGCGTCCGGCCGCGGTTCGTCGCGTGCGACGATGAATACAGTCAAACGAATTACGTGGTGCAGACCATCTTGGAGCGGCGCGATGCGGGCGTGGAACTGCGCCGCCAGGCCGTGCTGTTTCGGGCCTCGCATCATAGTTTGGTGTTGGAAGCCGAGTTGGCCCGGCGGAACATTCCGTTTCGCAAATACGGGGGATTGCGCTTCGTGGAAATGGCGCACATCAAGGACCTGCTGGCCTTTCTGCGGTTGGCCGAGAACCCTCGGGATTTGGCGGCGGGCACGAGAATGCTGACGCTGCTGCCCGGTGTCGGGGTTGCGCAATCGCGGAAGCTGCTGGCGATGCTGGAAGTGGGCGGGGGATTTTCTGTATGGAACAAGCATCGGCCCGCTGCGGCAACGCGATCGTGGTGGCCCGGTTTAGTGGAACTGATGTGCCGGCTTTCCACGGGAAAGGACCCGCTGCCGGTTCAGGTTCACGCCGTGCGCGAGTACTATGCCCCGCTGGTTGATTTGCTGTACGACAACCCGATTCCCCGCAAGAAGGATTTGGAGCAGATGGAGGTGGTTGCCTCGCGATACGGCAGCCGGCAGCGCTTGCTGGTGGATTTGGCTCTCGATCCGCCCACGGCCGCGCAGGAACCGGCGAGCCAGCCGCAACTTGACGACGAGTATTTGGTGCTGAGCACGATTCACTCGGCCAAAGGGCTGGAATGGGATACGGTGCTCGTCATCCATGCGGCCGACGGGAACATCCCGTCCGACATGGCCACGCGCAGCCAAGAGGATATCGAAGAAGAGCGGCGGCTCTTCTATGTCGCCTTGACGCGGGCGAAAAACCAGTTGCATGTGTGTTGCCCGTTGCGCTACCGTTTTCGCTCGGGCGCAGATCAACACAGCTTTGCCCAGCGCACGCGGTTTTTGCCTGATGAAGTGTTGAAGCTCTTTGACGTAATGACGTTCGGCGAGCAGCGCGGAGGCGAACGGCGTGCGGACGAGCATCACCGGGGCATCGCGTCGGAACATGTGCGCGAGGGATTGCGCCGCCTTTGGAGTGCGCGGAACTCCGGGCGCTCGATCGGCCGGTAGCACAGGCGGCTGATTGTCGGCGGTTGTCGATGGCCGGCGACGCCGGGGCCTTTCGCCCCGCGGGATGGCGCGTTTAGGGCGGCGAGGCGGCAAACGTCGGTATTCCGCGGGCGGGTTTATTCCGTTCGGAAGGGATGATCGGGCGACTGCTCGTAGCGGATTTCGTCCACCGGCTCGCTTCGATTGCGGCCGCGATAGAGCCGATTGGGCGCGTTGAAGACCCAGCCGGGCGACGAGGAAATGTTTCGATACGCATGCACGACTCCTTTCGGCACGAGAACGCGCAAGGGATGCGATGCGCCGGCCGCGAGTCGCTGCCGCTTCCCCCGGGTGCGCGACGCAGGCCGAATATCCCAGCAAAATAGCTCGAAATCGCCTGGGCCGACGAACAGGAAGAGATCGTCTTGATCTGCGTGTTCGTGCGGGCCGCGAAGAACGCCTGGCAGGGTTTCGCTGAGATAGGCCATCGCGGGCAGATTGTCGGCCGGCAACTCGTCTGATCGAAACAGCTCGACCAACCAACCTCGCTGGTCGCAAATCGCCTTCAGGGGCCAAACGATCACTCCATCGATGGTTCCGTCTTCGAATTCATTCACGGGCAAGGCCGGTTCTTGCATAGTGCGCCTCGGGGATGGTTCTCGCTGAGAGGCTTTCGGAAAAGGGGGAACCATCACTTACTCCCGCCCGCTGGGAAAGAGCGGGCTGCGGGCGATTCGCGGCCATCAAGGCAGTCGGGCGGTTTTGGATCGGCGCCGCTTGGTTCCCGTTTATTGCGGTTTCGCCATTATTGCGGTTTCGCCGCCGATTGGGCGTATCCGTTGGGGTGGTCGCGGAACCATCTCCAGGCCGTTTCGACAATCGCGTCGATTTCAGTGTAGTTCGGGCTCCAGCCGAGTTCCTGACGGATCTTCGCCGAGTTGGCGAAGAGGACCGCGGGATCGCCGGCCCGTCGCGGGCCGTAGGTGCGGGGCACGACGCGTCCGCTCACCCGCTCGACGGCGGAGATGACTTCGGCGACGGAGTACCCGCGGCCAATGCCCAGGTTGTAAATCAGGCGTCGGCCGTCGCGCAGGGCCGTCATCGCCTGTAGATGGGCCGCGCACAAGTCGTCCACATGGATGTAGTCGCGGACGCAGGTGCCGTCAGCCGTGGGGTAATCTTGCCCGAAAACCGTCAACGGCGGCCGCCGTTCGAGGACGCTGAGAATCGCGGCGGGAATCAAGTGCGTCTCCGGATGATGGTCCTCTCCGATCGAACCGTCGACCGCCGCGCCGGCAACGTTGAAATACCGAAGCGCTGCGAAGCTGAAGGCCGGCTCCGCGGCGGAATAGTCGTCGAGAATGCGTTCGACGAACAGTTTCGACCAGCCGTAGGGATTGATCGGACGTTGCGGGCAGGTTTCGACGATCGGCACCGTTTCCGGCTCGCCGTAGGTTGCGCACGTCGAACTGAACACCATTCGAAAGACCCCGGCCGCGCGCATGGCGCGCAGCAGGCTGACCGTGCCCGCTGTGTTGTTCTCGTAGTAGTCGAGGGGCGCAGCCATCGACTCGCCGACATACGCAAGGGCGGCGAAGTGCATGACGGTATCGATACGGCGGGCCTTCATCAATTCGGCCAATTCCGCCGTGTCGCGCAGGTCCAGCGTAGCCAACTCGATCCCCCGGGGCACAGCGGCCGCATGCCCGCGGCAGAGATTGTCGACCACGACAACTCGGTGCCCTGCTTCGACCAACTGCTTGACGGCGTGCGACCCGATATAGCCGGCCCCGCCGGCCACGAGGACATTCATGGGTTCTCTTCCTTCCAGACGATTGATTCGTTTGATTGATTTCGGGCAGTACGCGGCGACGCGATTTGCGCGGCCGTATTGCGCGTTCCCGCCGTACGGGAGAGGCGATCGACAACCGATCTCTTCGGATGACATCGCCGGCGTCTATTTCAAGGGTTCAGTGGTGCGTTGTCAAAGGGGGGATCGAAAACAGTTGAATCTCGGGCGGCTGGGAACCTCGGGCGGCGTTGAATCTGGGGCTGCCTGGAAACTCGGGCGGCACTGTCCGATCGATCCTCCGGAATTGGCAGCCGAGTGCTGCTGCTTGCGGGAGAAAACGCTCCCAGAGGCGAAATCGGGGAAACCGCCGATCGCCTGTTGGCGGTGCGGTCGCGCGCGGTAAGATGATGCCGCGACGGCGGCCGGATCGGTCAGCGATGCTCGGGGCCGGTTGGGCCGCGATGGAAACAAGGCAATCCAGCGAGCGCGACGATGCGGGTGGTTGTCACCGGGGCGGAAGGCCAGTTGGGCGGCGAATTGTGCCGGCGGTTCGGGGCCGCGGCGATCGGCATCGACCGGGATGCACTCGACCTTGCGCAGCTCGAAGCCATCGAGCCGATGCTCGGCCGACTGCAACCCGATGTTTTGATCAACTGTGCGGCCTACACGAATGTCGATCGGGCCGAGAGCGAACCGGCCGATTGCTTCCGGGTCAATGCCGAAGCCGTCGAACGCATGGCCGATTTTTGCCGGAAGAACAACACGCTGTTCGTGCACATCAGCACAGACTACGTTTTCGCTGGGCATTCGCCGGGGCGGCCGTGGCGCGAAGACGATGCGCCGCATCCGGTGGGCGTGTATGCTTCGAGCAAATGGGTCGGCGAACAAAAGGCACTGAAACATCGGCGGTCGATCGTCGTGCGGACATGCGGGCTGTATGCGCGGCGCAAATGCGAGCAACACAGGAACTTCGTTCGCGCCATTTTGCGAAAGGCCGAAGAGGGACAGGTTCTGCGCGTCGTGGCGGATCAGCGGTGTTCTCCGACCTATGTGCCGCACGCAGCCAGGGCGATCGAGTTTCTTTGCCGAACGGCGATTGCAGACGAGAGTGCGGCCGGCGTTTA
>Ga0308414_1000571_pt1 | contig 23554 bp, 21 predicted proteins | sample HotsprSampleOS50_FD_205667 | JGI IMG/M metagenome (GOLD analysis project Ga0308414, IMG submission 205667) | Hot spring phototrophic mat microbial communities from Octopus Spring, Yellowstone National Park, Wyoming, United States - 20090730_OS50 ...
CTGGAATTTTACTTTATTTTCGCTTGCACGATTCATAGGGCGTTTACCTCCTTATTTTTTTATTGCTTATTTAGGTAAACGCTCTCTTTTTTTCTACTCCTCTTTACACAATTTTTGTAACGCTAATCAAAAAATTTTTAACATAAATTATTTGATATTAAGCTGCTCAATAACTAAAATTCGAAATTAAATTAAAAATTCTATTTAATGTCAGAAAAAGACAAAATAATTATTAAAGGTGCAAGGGAACATAATCTTAAAAATATAGATTTAGAAATCCCGAGAGATTCATTCACAGTTATAACGGGATTATCCGGTTCAGGCAAATCATCATTAGCATTTGATACCATCTATGCAGAAGGTCAGAGAAGATATATCGAATCTCTTTCTGCTTATGCACGACAATTTCTTGATTTATTAGAAAAGCCAGATGTGGATTTAATAGACGGGTTAAGTCCATCAATTTCTATTGAGCAGAAATCAACCTCCGGAAATCCTCGTTCCACAGTCGGAACTGTAACTGAAATCTATGATTATCTGAGATTGTTATTCGCTCGGGTTGGAAAACAACACTGTTACAATTGCGGAAAGTTAGTATCAAAACAAACTACTGAACAGATTATAGATTCTATTTTAAATAAACTCAGCTCAAAAAAAATAAAGATTCTTGCCCCGGTTGTTAGAGGAAGAAAAGGACATTACCGTGAACTTTTTGAGGAGTTAATATCAGACGGATTTTTAAAAGTCCGGGTTGATGGTGAATATGTCGAACTTTTCAAAGGGTTGAGCGTAGATCGTTATAAAATTCATAACATTGAAATTTTAATTGACCAATTATCTGTATCAGAAAAAACAAGAAACAGACTGACTCAATCAACCAATATTGCACTTAGCTATGGAAATGGTATTCTGATTATAGAAGATGGAAAGCAAGATTACACATTCAGTAGTCAATTAGCCTGTTTAGATTGTGGAATATCCTTTCAGGAGCCAGCACCCAATTCATTTTCTTTTAATACACCTTATGGCTCTTGTCAGGATTGTCAAGGACTTGGTGAAGTTAAAGAACTAAATCTTGATTTAATAATTCCAGACTGGTCAAAATCAATAAATGAAGGTGGTCTTGCCCCGCTTGGTAAGCCCCGTCAGATTTGGTTTTTCAATCAGCTTGAAACGGTATCAAAAATCTATTCGTTTGATTTTGATATGAAATTATCAGAGCTTGATGAGAACCAAAAACATATTCTACTTTATGGAACTGAAGAAAAAATTCCTTTCAGTTACTCTTATGGTAATGGAAAATCTGTTTCTTATCACTATAAGTTTAATGGACTAATTGAATATCTTAAAAATTATTACAATACAACTTCCTCAAACAACATTCGCGAATGGGTTGAGTCTTTTATGACTACGAATGTTTGTAAAACCTGTAATGGTGGAAGACTAAGAAAAGAATCGCTTTGTGTAAAAATATTCGATAAAAATATAAGCGATATTACTAATCTTTCAATTCGGAGATGTCTTGAATTTTTTAATGAACTTAAATTCAAAGGCAACGATGAATTAATATCCAAACCAATTATAAAAGAAATAAAAGAAAGATTAAATTTCCTTTTGAATGTTGGATTAGATTATCTTACTCTAAATCGTTCAGCAAGAACTTTATCTGGCGGAGAATCTCAAAGAATTCGGTTAGCAACACAAATTGGTTCTCAGCTATCAGGGGTTCTCTATGTCCTTGATGAACCTTCAATTGGATTACATCAAAGCGATAATCTCAAGCTTATAAATTCACTAAAAAATTTAAGAGATTTGGGAAATACGATTATAGTTGTTGAACACGATAGGGAAACAATAGAAAACTCAGATTTTATAGTTGATTTAGGACCGAAAGCGGGGGAATTGGGCGGTAAGGTTTGTCTGGTTGGTGAAACAGAAAAATTTCTAAATTCTCCAAACGGAAAGGAATCAATAACATTACAATACTTAAAAGATAAAAAGAAAATTAAATTGCCGGATAAAAGAAGAAAAGGCAACGGAAATTTTTTGAAATTATTAGGGGCTTCGGGAAACAATCTTAAAAATGTTAACTTAAAAATTCCTTTAGGTACTTTAACTCTGGTAACAGGTGTTAGCGGCTCTGGTAAATCTTCACTGATAAATGAAACATTGGTTAAAATTTTAATGAATCATTTTTATCAATCCAAGTCAGTCCCTTTGCCTTACAAAAAAGTTGAAGGAATTGAATTTATTGATAAAATCATTGAAATTGACCAATCTCCAATTGGAAGAACTCCGCGTTCCAATCCTGCTACTTATACAGGCTTATTTACGCTAATCAGAGATTTATTTGCCCAGTTACCAGAATCAAAAATCAGAGGATATTCACCCGGCAGATTTAGTTTTAATGTTGAAGGAGGAAGATGTGAATCCTGTAGCGGAGATGGTGTTAAAAAAATTGAAATGAATTTTCTACCTGATGTTTACGTAACCTGCGATGTTTGTCACGGTAAAAGATATAACAGAGAAACCCTGCAAGTTCTTTATAAAACTAAGTCAATAGCAGATGTTTTAGATATGAGAGTTGACGAAGCGTTAGATTTTTTTGATGAAATGCCCAGAATAAAAAGAAAACTAAAAGCTATTCACGATGTTGGACTTGGCTATATCAGGCTTGGTCAACAAGCGACCACACTTTCCGGAGGAGAAGCTCAACGAGTAAAGCTGGCAACAGAATTGAGCAAAGTTTCAACAGGAAAAACTCTTTATATTCTTGACGAACCTACAACAGGTTTACATTTTGAAGATGTTAATATTTTGATGAATGTATTAAATAAATTAGTTGATAAGGGGAACACTGTTGTTGTAATTGAACACAATCTTGATGTTATAAAACTTGCTGACTGGATTATAGACTTAGGACCTTTAGGAGGAGAGTTTGGCGGTGAAATAATTGCAGAAGGAACCCCAGAACAAATTATTAAAAACGAAAAAAGTTTGACGGGAAAATTTTTAAGAAAAGAAATTGAATAATAAAATCAGCACAACTGTAATTCTGTTGTGCTGATTTTAATAAAAACTGACAAACTAAAAATCATTTTAAAATTGCATTTAAAGAACAGATAAACACTTCTTATCCGTTTTTCTTCTGAAAATCTTTCATAAAATCTACAAGTGCTTCAACACCTTTAACAGGGAATGCATTATAAATTGAAGCACGCAAACCACCAACAGAACGATGACCTTTCAATCCGTCGAAACCAGCTTTTGTTGCATCACTGATTAATTTTTTCTCAAGTTCTTCTGTTGCAAGATTAAAAGTAACATTCATTAAAGAACGGCTCTCTTTTTCAGCGTGACCTTTATAAAAACCTCCACTCTGGTCAATACAATCATAAATAAGTTGAGCTTTCTTTTTGTTAATTTCATACATTGCATCAAGTCCGCCAAGACCGAGCAGCCATTTTGTTACAAGTTTAATAATGTAAATACCAAATGTGTTGGGAGTATTGTAAAGCGAATCGTTCTCAGCATGAATTTTATAGTTAAGCATTGTATGCAATGAATCCTGACTTCTTTCAAGCAAGTCTTTTCTGATAATAACCAAAGTAACCCCTGAAGGTCCCATATTTTTCTGAGCACCAGCGTATATCAATCCGTACTTTCTAACATCAATTTTCTTATGAAGGATATCTGAAGAAGCATCACATACAAGCGGAACATTTCCAACTTCAGGTTCGGTTTGCCATTGAGTTCCGAAAATTGTGTTGTTTGATGTGAAATGAACATAAGCAGCATCAGAATCAAGTTTCAGTTCACTTTGTTTTGGAATTCGTTTGAAATATTTCTTGTCACCTTCTCCTTCTTCTGTAGTTGCTGCAATGTTAACAGTACCAACTCGTTTGGCTTCCTTCATTGCTTTCTTTGACCAGGAACCTGTTAAGATGTAATCGGCTTTATTCTTTGGAGGCATTAGATTTAATGGCACCATTGAAAATTGAAGTGAGGCACCGCCTTGTAAAAACAGGATTGCGTAATCATCCGGAATATCGAGTAACTGTTTCAATCCTTCTTTTGCTTCCTGATGAATCGCATCATAAGTTTTTGAGCGATGAGAAATTTCAAGAATTGACATTCCCACACCAGGAAGTGCAAATAAATCTTTCTGAGCTTCGAGCAGAACTTCTTCCGGTAATACTGCCGGACCAGCACTGAAGTTATATATTCTGTTTTCCATTTTTTCTAATCCTCATTTTTTGTTAAAGAATTTTAAATATTCATCTTTACTGATTTTACAATCTTGTAAGATTTTTGTTAATAGTCCTGGACCAATTATTTCATTTGAATGAACCGGGACAACTGTCATTCTTCCATCACTGTGCCTTAAGATGTAATGACTGCCCTTAATTCTGCTAATTTCAAATCCAAAATTTTTTAGAACTCTAATAACCTGTTTTCCCGTAAGTCTGGGTAATTTAGACATTATCTTTTTCTTTTATTATGTAAACAATATTTAACCGCTTTCTCTGCAACTGTTATTTTTTGAACACCCACAAATTCATATGGATAAATTTGACCTTGTTCTTCCAAGCATAATTCAATTGTTTCCTTAATTCTTTCCATAAGTTGATCAAGAGATTTTGCCTGCGTATGACATCCTTTTAACTCCGGAACTGTAGCAATGTAGTAACCTTCTTCATCTTTTTCTATTATAACGTTAAATTCTTTTTTCATTGATATCTCTCCAGATAATTTGGAAAACTTTTAATTAAATTATATGTGTTAATAATTAGTTGAAATTGTTTTAATTTTTCTGAGCACTGAATTTGCTGTCGGTATTTTAAATTTATTTTTTCTTGCAGTTTCTATCCAAAGAGATATAACAGTTTCAAGTTCGCTAAGACATTCCTGAATAGTTTCTCCCTGAGCGAGACAGCCCTTGAGTGTTGGAACTTCTGCAACATATCCACCTTCATCAGCAGGATAAATTATTATAGTATACTTTATTCTATCTTTCATTTTTTACTCCTTATGCTTTCAATTAACTCAATGACCCTTTTAACATAAACTGATTTAACTAAATCTTTATGCATCGGGATAACAAATATTATATCCTCTCGTTTAAAAATATGATGACTACCACTTATTCTATCAAGTACAAAATTTTCATCAAGAAGTAACTGCTTGAACTCAGAGGACCTGACATTTTGGGGATTATTTTAATTTTTTCAAAAAGTTTCTGCTTCTTAGTCATTGTTTGACTTTTCTTAAATTAAATGCGTTAATAATCCATCTCTGAGTTTTGGTTCAAACCAGGTTGATTTAGGCGGCATTATCTCTCCTGCATCTGAAATATTCATCAGGTCATCAAGACTAACAGGATATAATGAAAAAGCAACTGCAGCTTTACCGCTATCAACAAGTTTTTCTAATTCTTTCGTACCACGAATTCCACCAATAAAATCAATTCTGTTATTTGTTCTTGGATCATCTATTCCAAGTACCGGATTTAATAAAAAGTTTTGCAGAATACTTACATCAAGTTTTTCTCCAACAGATTTTTCAAGAGATAAACTTGCCAGAACAGAATCTCTTGCCTTCAGATGATACCATTGATGATCAAGATACATACAAAATTCTTTCTGTTTCTTTGGCTCTTTTTCATTAGTTAATGTTACTTCAAACTTTTCGCTGATAGCATTTAAGAAATCATCTTTGCTTAATCCATTCAAATCAAATACAACACGATTATATGGTAAAATTTGTAATTGTTTGGCAGGGAAAATTACTGCAATAAAAAAGTTATACTCTTCATCACCTTTGTGATTAGGATTTGATTTCATTTTTTCTTCTCTTGCACGGCTTGCACTTTTTGCACGATGATGCCCATCTGCAATATAGAGTTTATTAATTTTTGCAAACTCAGAAATAATCAAATCGTTATATTTTTCAGGAACTATCCAGACTGTGTGTTGAATTACATCCGGCGCTGTAAAATCATACTCAGGAGAAATTTCATTTATAGTTTTATCAACAAGCTCATTGATTGTATTAACATCACGATAAGTAAGAAAAACAACGCCTGTTTGTGCATTGGTAGTTATAATATGATTTGTTCTGTCATCTTCCTTTACTTTGCGGGTTTTTTCGTGTTTAAGGATAACATCATTATCATAATCATCAACAGAAAAAGTTGCTGCAATTCCCGTTCGAGCTCTGCCATTCATTATCAATCTGTAAAAATAGAAATTAGGTTTATCATCAAGAACAAGAGGAGCTTCCTTAATCAGCTTATCAAGATTTTCTTTTGCTTTCAGGTAAACTTCTTTTGAATAAACATCAACATTATCCGGCAAATCAATTTCTGATCTTGTAACGTGCAAATAACTAAGCGGATTTCCTTTAGCAAGTTCTCTTGCTTCTTCCTTATTGATAACATCATAAGGAACACTTGCAACTAAATGAGCATTTTGTTTTGTTGGTCGAAGTGCTTTGAATGGTCTGATTACTGCCATAATATCTCCAATAAAATTTTAAATTCGCTTATCAAAAATCCGAAAAAAAACCTTAATAATGAACTAAAAAGAATATTTATTTAAGGGTTAAAATCCTTCAAAAAGGCTCTTTTTTTAATATTTTTTTCTTAAATAAAAGTTGAGATTGCCTCATTAAATTTGTATTTTTGTTTGTTTCAAAAGGAGAATATTTATTATGGAATTTAAGATTAATAGCAAACACTTTGAAAAACTTCTATCAAAAGTATTTCCGGCAATTCCGGCAAAAACCCCAATGGCAATTTTGCAAAATTTTCTGTTTGATATTAAAGATGGTTTGTTAACAGTTTATGCAACTGATATGGAAATTGCTATTAAATCGCACTTAAATATTGCTTCAGAGAGAAATAAACAATTTATTGTTCCAGGCAAGTTATTATATGAAACTGTCAGGGCTCTGCCGGATACAATAATAACTTTTTCTTTGGAAGAAAATTCTCAGTTAAAACTCACAACAGACCGTGGCATTTATAATCTAAGTTATTTTGAAACAAAGGATTATCCCGGAATACCCGAAATTCCGATTGATAAAGAAATTTCAATACCATCTGATGATTTGAAGAGAGCTATCGAAAAAACCTCCTTTGCTGTAAGTGATGAAGATATGCGTCCCGCTATGACAGGAATTCTTTTAGACTTTGCTGATGACGGACTGCGATTTGTTGCTACAGATGGTCATAGATTAGTAAAATATGTTAAGAAAACTTATCAGACAGATTTGAGACAGCAATATATAATTCCTAAAAAAGCTATTCATATATTATCAAAATTTTTGTCAGACGGAGAAATTAAAGTCAATTTAACCAAATCGCACGCTTCTTTTAAGTTATCGGATTTAGAATTTGTTACAAGACTAATTGGCGAAAAGTATCCAAATTATAACAGCGTTATTCCTTTAGAGAATGAAAATATTCTAACAATAAAAAGAGCTGATCTGATTTCTTCTATCAGAAGAATGATGGTTTTTGCTGGTGAAGACAATAAACAAGTCAGGCTTAGCATTGAACCAAATGCATTAAGAATTTCCACAGAAAATATTGATACTTCATCAAGCGCTACAGAAAATTTAGATTGCGACTATAAGGGTGATCCGATGGTAATTGGGTTTAACGTATTCTATTTTAATGATATGACAACGCACGTTGATTCTGAAAATTTAATTTTTAAACTTCATTCACCAACTAAAGCTTGTCTGATTGAACCAAGCGAGATGTCAGAAGATGAAGAAATATTAATGTTATTAATGCCGGTGCGACTTAACAACTAAAATGTTACTTTCTTCTTTATCTATTAAAAATTTCAGAAAGCATATCAGTTCAAATTTCCAATTTACTGAAGGTTTAAATTACATTGTTGGGCAAAACAGTATTGGCAAGACTTCGATACTGGAAGCAATACATTATTTATGTTCTTCAAAAAGCATGTTAGCAAAGGATAACGAAGTTGTAAATTTTAATTCTGATCAGTTTGAAATTGAAGGAGTTTTTCAAAATAAAAATGTCAATAAAGTGAGAATTTTTTTTAATAAATCCGAAAACAAGAAATACTTTTTGCTAAATGGTAAACAGGTTCATAAAGCAAGTGAGATTGTGGGCAAGTTTCCCGTGGTTACTTTAACTCCCGAAGATCATCAAATAACTCAAGGTAATCCAGCAGAAAGAAGAAAGTTTTTTGATTCTGTTTTTTCTCAGGCAAACAAAACTTATCTGGATTTTTTAATAGACTTTAATAAAATATTAAAACAGCGTTCAATTATTCTAAACAAGTTATCAGAAAAATTTACGCCCTCGCTTTTGGACGAGTTAGACTCATGGACAGAAAATTTAATAACAAAAGGTTCCCAAATAATTAAATACAGAAGAAAATTCATTAAGGACTTTAATAATTATTTGACCGAGTCGTATGCACAGATAATGGATTCCTATGAAATCCCATCAATTAAGTACGTAACAATTACTGACGACTCCGATATTGATGAGGAAATTGTGCTGAGAAGTTTGATTAAGAAAAACCAGCAGTTAGAAATAAAAAGAAATATGAATTTATTTGGTCCACACAGAGATGATTTCTTATTTGAAATAAGCGGAATCAATCTTAAAAAATTTGGTTCACAAGGACAGAATAAAACATTCCAGATTACTCTAAGATTTGCAGAATTTTTTTATTTGAAAGAGTTCACTGACGAAACACCAGTTTTTTTGCTTGATGATGTATTTAGTGAATTAGATGCTTTTAGGGCAATCAGAGTAAGCAATTTTCTAAAACAGATTGGGCAAGCATTTATTACTCTGACAGATTTTTCAAATATGAGTTTTCTTTCTAAATCAGACAAAGATTTGATAATAAATTTATCGGTAAGTTAAAGCAATGAGCAGCGACTTCAGAAGTATAGAGGAAATAGTTAACTCTTCAACAGAACTTATTCATATTAAAAAGTATGTTGAAGAATACAATGTTGAAAAAGATTTCTTTATAATTTTCCCTGAACTTAAGCCCGTAATAAAATCTATAAAGTTTTCTAAAAGCACATTAAAAATGAGCGTTGAAATTCCAAGTTTGAGGAATGAACTTAAATTCAGGGAATCCGAAATAATAGCAAAAATCAACAATCATTACAAAACAGAAAAAGTAAAAAGAATTCAATTTTCAAATAAATAGATTGGTAAAATATGAGTAATAATAACTCAAATGATTATAGTGCTAAAAATATTAATGTTTTAAAAGGACTTGAAGCAGTAAGAAAAAGACCCGCAATGTATATCGGTGATGTTTCTGCAAGAGGTCTTCACCATTTGATAAATGAAGTAGTTGATAATAGTATTGATGAGGCACTTGCCGGATACAATGACAGAGTAATTGTTATATTAAATAAAGATGGTTCTTGTACAGTTGAAGACAGAGGAAGAGGAATTCCAGTTGATATGCACCCGGTTGAAAAAAAATCAGCTTTAGAAGTGGTAATGACTGTACTTCACGCAGGAGGCAAGTTTGATAAAAACAGTTATAAAGTTTCAGGAGGTTTGCACGGAGTAGGTGTATCGGTTGTAAATGCTCTTTCTGAATGGCTTAAAGTTGAAGTAAGAAGAGATAATAAAATTTATTTTCAGGAATATCACAAAGGTGTTCCTGTTGAAAATGTTAAGCAAATTGGAACCTATAAAGGAGATCAAACAGGAACTAAAGTAACTTTCTTACCTGATAAAACAATTTTCAAGACAACCAAATTTAACTTTGATACTGTCGCTGAAAGAATGAGGGAGTTAGCATATCTTAATAAAGATGTAACTATGATTTTGAGAGATGAGAGAGATGGCTCTGAAGAAACGTTCAGATTTAAAGGTGGCTTAGTTGATTTTGTGAAATATCTTGACGAGCAAAGAAATCCACTTCATAAACCAATTTATATTGAAGCAGAAAAGGATAATACTCCGGTTGAAATAGCTTTTGAGTACAGCGATTCTTTCTCTGAGAATGTTCATACTTATGTAAATAATATAAATACTATTGAAGGTGGAACACATTTAGTTGGCTTTAGAACAGCATTAACACGAACATTTAATAACTACGCATATAAAAATGGATTGATAAAAGAAAATAATAAAATAACTCTAACCGGTGATGATTTCCGTGAAGGATTAACGGCTGTTATTTCGGTTAAAGTAATGGAACCTCAATTTGAAGGACAGACAAAAACCAAATTAGGAAACAGCGAAGTTAAATCTATTGTAGAAACAATTGTTGGAGAAAAACTTTCAGAGTATTTAGAAGAAAATCCATCAGTAGGAAAAAAAATAATTGAAAAATCCTTAAAAGCTGCAGAAGCAAGAGAGGCTGCACGAAAAGCAAGAGAACTTGTTCGCCGCAAAAATGCTCTTGATTCAATGCATCTTCCAGGTAAATTAGCAGATTGCTCAATAAACGATCCAGAACATTGTGAAATCTATATTGTTGAGGGTGATTCTGCTGGTGGTTCCGCAAAACAAGGAAGAGACAGAAGGTTTCAGGCTATACTTCCAATAAAAGGTAAAATTCTGAATGTTGAAAAAGCTAAACTGAATAAGATTCTTGAAAATCAGGAAATTCAGGCAATGATTGCAGCTATTGGTGCAGGAATCGGAGAGGATTTTGACCCTTCGAAAGCAAGATACGGTAAAATTATTCTTATGACTGATGCTGATGTTGATGGAAGCCATATAAGAACTCTGTTGCTTACATTTTTCTACAGGCATATGAAAGAACTTATAACTTTAGGTAAAGTATATATTGCTCAGCCGCCGCTTTACAAAGTTAAAAAAGGAAAAGAAGAAGTATTTGCTTTTGATGATGATGAGCTTGAACAAGTATTAAAAAGATTTAAAGCAGACTTAAAATCCAAATCAAAACAATCGGAATCAGATGAAACCATTGAAACTGATGAAGAAGGACATCCGAAAGGAATAGTAATTACACGTTATAAAGGATTAGGTGAAATGAATCCGGAACAGCTTTGGAACACCACAATGAATCCCGAAACGAGAACAGTTCTTCAGGTTAATTTGGAAAGTGCTGCAACTGCCGATAAGATTTTTGAAACATTAATGGGAGATGCTGTAGAACCTCGAAGAGAGTTTATTGAGAAGCATGCTAAGTATGCTAATTTGGATGTTTAATTTTCAAGTTTAAGTTTAAGTTTAAGTTTAAGTTTAAGTGTATGTTAAAATATAAATTAAATTATCTTAATCATTCTCTTACTCTTACTCTTACTCTTAATCTTAATCTTAATCTTTAACTTAAACTATAACTCAAAAAATATTCACTAAATAATTATATAAAAACTAAAAAGAAAAAAATGACAACAATTTTTGAAAAAGTAGTTCCTATTACCCTTGAAGAGGAAATGAAATCCTCATACATTGACTATGCAATGAGCGTAATTGTAGCTCGTGCATTACCGGATGTGAGAGATGGATTGAAACCGGTTCATAGAAGAGTATTATATGGAATGCACGAACTTGGTCTTGCATATAATCGTCCGTTCAAGAAATCCGCAAGAATAGTCGGAGAAGTTCTCGGCAAATACCACCCGCACGGTGATAGTGCAGTTTATGACACAATGGTTAGAATGGTTCAGGATTTCTCGCTTCGCTATCCCTTAGTAAACGGACAGGGAAATTTCGGCTCTGTAGATGGTGATTCTCCTGCTGCGATGAGATATACAGAAGCCAGACTTGCAAGAATTTCAGAAGAACTTCTGCGTGATTTAGATAAAAACACAGTTGATTTTGGCCCTAACTTCGACGATTCTTTACAAGAACCTTTGGTATTACCTTCGTACCTGCCAAACTTATTAGTTAATGGTGCAAGTGGTATTGCTGTTGGAATGGCGACAAATATTCCACCTCATAACTTAGGTGAAGTAGTTGATGGTCTTATTGCTTTAATTGATAATCCAAATCTCACTTCTGAAAAATTAATCAAATATATTAAAGCACCTGACTTCCCCACAGGCGGAATTATATATGGCTATGATGGTGTCAAAGAAGCATATATCACCGGAAGAGGAAGAATAATTCTGCGAGCAAAAGCAAATATTGAAACTCTTAAAAATGATAGAGAGAACATTGTAATTACCGAAATTCCATATCAGGTAAATAAAGCAAATCTTATTGAAAAAATTGCTGATTTGGTAAGAGAAGGGAAAATCAATGATATTTCAAACATAAGAGATGAATCTGACCGCGATGGATTAAGAATAGTAATTGAACTCAAAAGAGATGCTCAACCTCCGGTAATATTGAATCAATTGTTTAAGCACACACAAATGCAAGTAACTTTTGGTGTTATTATGCTTGCATTAGTAAACGGGGTTCCTAAAGTTCTTACTCTTCAGGAAATGATGAAGCATTTCTTAGACCATCGAATGGATGTTCTTATAAGAAGAACTAAATATGAACTCGATGCAGCAGAAAAACGAGCGCATATTCTTGAAGGTTATATTATAGCTCTTGATAATATTGATGAAGTTATTGAAACTATCAAAAAATCCCGCGACGTTGAGACAGCAAAAAATAATTTGATGAAAAAATTCAAGCTCAGCGAGGTTCAGGCTAAAGCAATTCTTGATATGCGTCTCCAAAGACTTACCGGACTTGAACGCAAAAAAATTGAAGATGAGTATAAAGAAACAATTAAATTGATTGAAAGACTAAGAGGAATTTTAGAAAGCGAGAATAAAAGAAAGCAAATAATTAAAGAAGAATTGTTGGCAATCAAAGAGAAATATGCAGATGAAAGAAGAACTGAAATCATTCACGATTATAAGGAATTTTCTTTAGAAGATATTATCGCTGAAGAAGATGTAGTTGTAACAATTTCTCATCAAGGGTTTATAAAGAGATTTCCTGTTAGCGGTTATCGAAGACAATCGCGAGGAGGAAAAGGTGTAACAGGAGTCAGCACTAAAGATGACGACTTTATTGAACATATGTTTATTGCCTCTACCCATCAATACATTCTCTTTTTCACAGACAAAGGAAGATGTTATTGGCTGAAAGTTCACGAAGTTCCCGAAGGCGGCAGAACTGCAAGAGGCAGATCAATAATCAATCTTTTAGAAAAAGAGAAGGACGAGTTGATTACTGCATTTGTTGCTGTCAAAGAGTTTACGGATAATCAGTATTTGATAATGGCTACTGAACAAGGCACAATTAAAAAAACAGTCCTTTCAGCTTATGGAAATGTTAGAAAAGGTGGAATAAATGCAATTAACCTTGTTGATGACGATAAACTAATTGCAGTAAAAATGACAGACGGTAATAATGATATAGTAATTGGAACAAGAAATGGATTTGCTATACGTTTCAACGAGAAGGATGTTCGTGATATGGGCAGAACTGCAACCGGAGTTAGAGGAATTAAATTACAGAAAGGGGATAGAGTAGTTGGATTATTAGTTATTAAAAATCTTCAAACCAGTGTTCTTGTTGTTACTGAAAAGGGTTATGGAAAACGCTCTGATATAAATGATTATAGAATTACAAGAAGAGGTGGTAAAGGAGTTATAACAGTTAAAACTACTGATAAAGTTGGTAAGATGATTTCATTAATGGAAGTAGTTGATAAAGATGAGTTAGTAATTATTTCAACTCAGGGAATGGTTATAAGGCAGGCAGTCAAGGATTTAAGAGTGATGGGAAGAAATACTCAAGGTGTCAGAGTAATCAAGTTGAATGAAGGAGATTCTATTGCTGATATTGCAAGAATAATTCCTGAAGATGATGATTCAAATGGTAATTAAATCACAATGAATTAAAAATTTTAATCTTAACTTAAACTTAAACTTTAAACTTTAACTTGAATTATCTATATTATTTGAAGTCAAATTCAATCATTTATGAAAATTTACAATAAAATTCTTTCCACCATTGAGCAAAAAGGTGCAGCGTTTTTTATACTTATAGACCCTGATAAAGTGGACTCAAATAAACTTGAAGAGTTTATCAAAATATCTGAAAACTCCGATGTAGATGGTTTTTTGGTGGGGGGAAGTTTAATGATGTCGGGAGATTTTGAATCTTTTATTAAAAGAGTAAAACAGCTTACTTCATTGCCTGTAATTATATTTCCGGGGAATGTAGCACAGGTATCAAAGTATGCAGATGCAATTTTATTTATCTCAGTAATCAGCGGAAGGAATGCGGAACACTTGATTGGTAAACACGTTTTGGCAGCTCCTTTTATAAAAAAAGCTGAGTTAGAAGCACTTGGTACAGGTTATATTCTTGTTGATTCCGGTTCAACTACTACTGCAGTGTATATGAGCGGAAGTCTTCCGATTCCTCGTGATAAATCTGAAATAGCTTTAGCAACTGCTTTGGCAGCCGAATATTTGGGGATGAAATTCGTTTATCTTGAAGCCGGAAGTGGAGCTAAATTATCTGTTCCCAATGAGATGGTGAAATTAGTATCTAAAAATTTATCAATTCCAATAATCGTTGGTGGAGGATTAAGACATCCGAAGGAGGTGGCTGAAAAAGTTAACAGTGGAGCTTCAGTAATAATTGTTGGTAACTTTTTTGAAGATGAAAATAATTGGTCTTCAATTAAAGATTTTGCCTCTGCTGCTCATCTAAAAAAAGGAATTATAGTCTGATGTTATTTCAAATTAAAAAATTTTTCGAAGAATCACTCGAAGAAAGTGCATCAATAAAACTAAAAATTAAAGATACTTTGTTTGAAGAGATAAATTCTGCAATTGAGATGATAGTTAAATGCTTTCAGGAAGGGAATAAACTCTTACTCTGTGGAAATGGCGGCAGTGCTGCAGACTCTCAACATATCGCAACAGAATTTGTAATAAGATTAAGTCATCATTTGCAAAGGCCAGCTCTTCCTGCTTTTGCAATTACAACTGATTCATCAAATCTTACTGCCGGCGGAAACGACATTGGTTTTGAAAACGTATTCGCTCGAAACGTTGAAGGGCTTGGCAGAAAAGGGGATATTTTATTGGTGATTTCAACAAGCGGCAATTCTCCTAATCTTGTCAAAGCAGTCGAAATGGCAAAATTAAAAGATATGCTCGTAATCGGATTTTTAGGAGGCTCGGGGGGAAAATTAAAAGAAATGGTTGATCTATCAATTGTAGTTCCCTCTTCAAGTACTCAAAGAATTCAGGAAGCGCATATTACTATAGCTCATATAATCTGTGAATCAGTTGAACACGTTCTTTTTTCAAACTAAATAATTACATATATAAATACGAGGGCTAATATGAAATCCAAAAAAAATCTTTTTTTAATATTAACGATATTTCTCATCACTATAGTTTTCTTAAGTTGTGGTGATGAAAAAGATCCAGTCTCACCAGACCCAACTCCTCAGAAGGTTAAAGTTAAAGCTATTACCAATCCGCTTGCTTATTCTCTTAACAACACTTCAGTTGTTGTTAAATGGACTAAAAGTGCGGATGAAAATCTTGCAGATTTTGACGGTTATTTGGTTAGAATATTAACAACTAACAATACTCTCGTTAGAGAGCGAACTGTTAATAAGAGCCTTGATACTCTTACAGTTACAGATTTAACAGTTGGAACTATCTACAACTTTGAAATAATAGCAAAAGCACAATCTAATTCAACAAAATATATTAACTCTGATGCTGTTACGATTCAATGGTCACCTGCATGGAGATTTGACACAGAAGGAACAATTCCAATCAAAGTTTATGAAAGCTCAAGCTCAACAGGTTTTGCAAGTGGATTGATATTTTACAATTCATCAACACAACAACCTAAAACTGTTTCGTTACTTAGTGCAGATAGTTCTTTAATTGATGTATATTTGTTTACCGTTTCAGGAACCAGTAATGTTGAATTGAGAAGTTCGCATCTTTTCAGAGCTAACAGAAAGATTACAAGGTTCTCTACAGTTGCTTACGATGTAAATACTTTAAATGATCCTCGTAATACTCCACCAGATACTACAACCTATACAAAATTTGATTGGCGAATTGATTCAGTTGCTGTTTCTACTTCAAAAGTTCTTTATTTCAAAGGTAATAATGGTAACTATGGTAGAATTTTAATTGAAAGAAATCCATCAAATGGCACTTTAATTTGGGGTACTTCGCCAGAACAATATTTACAAGTTAGACTTTCTTATCAATCAGTTCCTTATAACAGATTTTCAAAACAAAGATAAAGGGAAATAAAAATGAAATCATTATTAAGAGTTCTTTCCGTTACATTATTTTTATTTTTAATATTTTTCAGCAGCTCATTTGCTCAGAAGGCAGCTACTGTAACAGGAGAAATTGTTGATCTTAAAACTTTTGTTGTTGATAAAATTAAACCTAATAGCAGTGCCGGACTTGAAGTTACAAAAGAAGGATTTATGAGAGGAGGCACTTTCGCTCTTGTTGAAAAGAAAACCAATAAAATTGTTATTCTCATTCCAAGTGCCAATAATCCTAATCTTTACAGTGCTTTAGAACCATATTTTGGTATGCAAGTATTTATAAAGGGGCAGCAGTATTCCAGCGGGGGAGTTAGATTGCTTACTGTTGATGATATTGGCAAGTCACTTAAATAATTGAAATATTTAAAGAGGCTGACTAAAAATTAAATTTTGCGAGCAACTTTAAATTTATTGTAGCACAGATTACTAATCTGTGCTACTGTTTATTCGGTCATCTTTTTTCTTTGTGTCTTGGAGACTTAGTGGCAGAATAAATTCTAAGAGAATAAAATTTTATGAAGATTAAAATTTTATCTTAATTTTTTTCAACATAATCCTACCGCAAAATAAAATATCTAATTACGAATTACACTAATTAGTACAAATTCAAACTGATTTTTCAATTTAATTCTTTAATTTTCAAACAGATTTATTGAACTATGTTTTAAATAGAACGTTTATAACTTTATGAGCAAATACTTAATTATAAACATCCTGATAATAATTGTGCCTTTATTCCTTTCTTTTGAGAAGAATTTGAAATTCTATAGGAAAGTTAAGCCAGTTCTTAAATCTATTTTAATTGTCAGTTCAGCATTTATAATATGGGATGTAATCGCAACTCAAAGAGGGGATTGGGCTTTTAATCCAGACTACTTAATTGGCGTAAAATTCTTCGGCTTGCCAATTGAGGAACTTCTCTTTTTTATTACAGTCCCTTATGCTTGCATATTCATCTTTGAAACTGTAAAATTTTACATAAAGGATAAAACTCTTAAGATAAACGAAAATATTCTTTTATTCATTTCGCTTATTATTGTCTTCATTTCTGTTTTGAATTATGAAAGAGATTACACTTTTACAGTAACTTTATTCACTGCCTTTTCTTTTTTGCTATTAAAATTTTGGGGCAAACATTTATTTGCTTCTAAAAATTTTTGGATTACTTTACTAATCTCCTACATTCCGTTTTTGATAGTAAACTATTTTCTTACATCAATTCCGATAGTAACCTATAACAGTTTGTCATTCTCAGATATTAGATTCATTACTATTCCAATTGAAGATTTTTTTTATTCCTTCTCGATGATTTCTATGTGGATTTTGTTTTATAATTTATTTGAAACTCAGAATGGATAAAAGAATTGCAGTTATTGGTGCAGGATTAGGCGGGTTATCTGCGGCAGCCCGTTTAGCTCATAACGGATTTGATGTCGAAGTGTTTGAACAGAACTCTTATCCAGGTGGAAAGGCTTCACAGTTTATAAAAGATGGTTTCAGGTTTGATAAAGGACCTTCTCTATTAACTATGCCTTATGTGATTGAATCATTGTTCAAAGATTGTAATGAAAATCTTGAAAATTATTTGCACTTACAAAAACTCGAACCTGTTTGTAAATATTTTTATAGTGACGGAACATTTATTAATGCTTATTCTGACCTGAATAAATTCAGCGATGAAATTTGGTTTAAGACAAAAGAAAGTCGAGATTCGTTAAGAAAATTTTTCAAATATTCCCAGAATATCTATGACTTAACTGCTGATATATTTTTATTTAACAATCCTAAAAGCATAAAAACAATTTTTAATAAAAAATCTTTGAAGACCCTTTTTCAGATTCATAAAATTGATTCTTTTAGAACTGTTCACAAAGCAGTTTCTTCTTTTTTTAAAGACAAAAGAATCATTCAATTGTTTGATAGATATACAACTTACAATGGCTCTAATCCATTCGAAGCACCAGCCACATTAAATATTATTCCTTATGTCGAATATAATCCCGGCAGTTTTCTCCCTGTTGGTGGAATTTATAAAATAACTGAAGCATTGTTCAATCTTGCGAAAAAGAAAAATGTAAAATTTCACTTTAATTCAAAAGTTGATGAAATTTTAATAAAGGATAAAAAAGCGGTTGGAGTGAAAATAAGAAATGATGTAATACCATTTGATGCTATCATTTCAAATGTTGATGTAAATTACACATTCAAAAAATTGATGAAAGATTTCAAGAGTGCAGAAAATAAAAGATACTCAAAACTTAAACCTTCATTTTCGGGTTTAGTTTTTTACTGGGCAATTGATGGGAAGTTTGATGAACTGGAAACGCACAACATTATTTTTTCACAAGACTACAAATCGGAATTCAAACAACTAACAAAAGAAAAGATAATTCCAACTAATCCTACTATTTACATTTATATTTCTTCAAAACTAAATCAGAATGATGCTCCTTCGGGAAAAGAAAATTGGTTTGTTATGGTTAATGCTCCTTACAACAATGGACAAAACTGGCAGGAAGAAATAAAGCAAGCAAGAAAAACTATAATGACTAAATTGAATTTTCTTCTTAACACATCAATTGAATCCAAAATTATTTTTGAAGAGATTCTTTCTCCAATTGATATTGAATCTCAAACCTCTTCATATCGTGGTAGTATATATGGTATTTCTTCAGACAGTAGAAGTGCAGCTTTTCTAAGACAATCAAATAAATCGAAGTCAGTAAATAATTTATACTTTTGTGGTGGTAGTGCTCATCCGGGTGGCGGAATTCCACTTGTCATTCTATCAGGTAAAATTGTTTCTGAAATAGTGTTGAAAGATTTTTCAAATGATTAAATCTGAACATTCAAAATGGGCTGAGTTTATATTTGACTTTTATCTTGATAGACTATTAAGAAAACACTTTCATAGTTTTTTACAAATTGGTCAATCTCCTGTAATTGATATTAATAAGTCTTTGTTGATCTTACCTAATCATATCTCCTGGTGGGATGGTTTTTTTATTTATAAAATAATCAAGCAATTCTCTGATAAAAAATTTCATATTATGATGCTTGAGGAGCAGTTGAGAAAGTATTGGTTTTTCAAAAAACTTGGTGCATATTCAATTGCCCAAAACAATCCAAAATCAATTCTTGAATCACTTAATTATACTCTTCAATTGTTAAGAACTCCTAAAAACTTGTGCGTATTTTACCCACAAGGTGAAATACAATTACAAGATGAGTTGGATGTTAAATTCAATCGAGGAGTTAATTACATTTGCGATAAGTCTGAAACAGAGTTTCAAATTTTATGTATTGGTTTTAGAATTATTTATACAAATAAAAAACTGCCTTATGTTGTATTTAGATTTGGAGATAGAATTTCATCACTTAAAGTAAAGAATGATGATGGATTAATAAAAAATTCTTTTCAAGGTAATCTTATAAATTTATTTGATAATAAAAATTTACCATCGAATATATTCAATTGATTTGATAATAACTTGATACATATAAACCAAATATTCAAAATTCTTCAGAAGCAAAATTATTCTGCTTTCTTTTTCACGCCACCAATTTATAAAAATGCGAAATCGTATATTTTCACAAAGCCGAATAAAATTCTTACTCTTAATAAATCTGACTTTGAGAAGAAAATTAATATTGCTGATAAAATACTTGATGATGGCAGTATTGGTTATTCAGTTATAAATTATGAAGCAGGATATTTATTTGAGAAAAAACTTCAAAATTTTTTACGGGGAAATGAAGCATTAGCAGAGTTTGCATTCTTTGATAAAAATAATTTTATAGAAATTGAATCAGGAAAAATCAACTTCGATTTCACGAATAATTTCAAAATAACCAACTTCAGATTGAATACTAATAAAAACGATTATATCAAATCTATAAATAAGGTTAAGTCATACATAGAAAGCGGAGATACTTATCAAGTAAATTACACAATAAAAGGAAAATTCACTTTTAGTGGAGATTTATCATCTTTGTTTCAAAGTCTCGTTTTCAATCAATCTGCACAATACATAGCAGTAATAAATTTGAGAGATAAATTCATAATTTCAATTTCACCAGAATTATTTTTTGAATTAAAAGGTGGAAGAATAACTGCGAAACCGATGAAAGGTACAATTCAAAGAGGAATAAATCTGCAGAGTGACTCATTATCAAAATATAAACTACAAAACAGCGAAAAAGATAAAGCTGAGAATGTTATGATAGTAGATTTATTACGAAATGATTTGGGAAGAATAAGCAAATTTGGTTCAGTAAAAGTTCCTGCTTTATTTGAAGTTGAGAAATATGAATCTGTTTATCAAATGACTTCTGAAATTACTTCGTTGTTAAACAGTGGGATAAATTTTTATGATATAATAAAAAATATTTTTCCCTGCGGCTCTGTAACTGGCGCACCTAAAATCAGAACAATGGAAATTATCAATTCAATTGAAAAAGAAGATCGAAACGTTTACACCGGTTCAATTGGATTATTATTTAAAAAGAAAATTCTCTTTAATGTTGCAATAAGAACATTAGTTATCAACAAAGCAACAGGTAAAGGTGAGATTGGTTTGGGCAGCGGAATTGTTTGGGATAGTGAACCAGAAAAAGAATACAATGAAGTAATTCTCAAGAGCAAATTCTTTACTTCTTCACAAGACTATTTTGAAATTTTTGAATCTGCTTTAATCCGCAATTGCGAAGTTGTTTTTCTGAAAGAGCATTTAGAAAGATTAAAATCAACTGCTGACTATTTTCTCTTTAAATACAATGAAAAAAGTATTTTGAGAAAAATTTATTCAACACTCAAAAAACTTGACAAATCCAAAAATTATAAACTAAAGTTTTCTTTAAATAAACTTGGCGAGTTGAAATTAGAAGTATCAGAACTAAAACCATTACCTGATAAAATAAAAGTTATATTATCAAAGAATAGAATTAGCTCTCAGAATAAATTCCAGTTTTTCAAAACAACAAACAGAAAACTTTATAATGATGAACACAAGAAATTCTCAGAGAAAGGTTTCTTTGATGTTGTTTATCTTAACGAGAAGAATGAAGTCGTCGAAGGCGCAATAACAAATTTATTTATGAGAAAAAATGAGCTGATATTCACTTCACCAATAAGTAGTGGAGCATTAACTGGCATATACCGTTCATACTTATTAAAGCAAAATTCAGATATAAAAGAAAAGAAAATTTCAATTGGAGAGCTTATACAGTCAGATGAAATATTTCTAACAAACTCAGTCCGAGGCAAAATAAAAGTTGACGAGTTTTATTTGAACGAAAGAGAATATATTTCTTTCTGAAAAATAATTTCTTTTAAGAGTGGGATAACAAAATGAAAAAAATAATAGTCATTTTTACCGGCGGCACATTTTCAATGATGATAGATAAAGAAACAGGTGGAGCAGTGCCAAGATTTTCTGGTTCAGAACTTTTAGAAATGATTCCATATGTAAAACAGTTAGCAGAAGTTGATTACTATGATTTCGGTAAATATCCTGGTCCTCATATTACTCCTGATTTAATGTTAAACCTTTCAAAAAAAATCAGAGAATTTTTAAGTAAGAAAATTTATCATGGAATTGTAATTACTCACGGAACAGACACGCTCGAAGAAACTGCATACTTTTTAGACCTAACATTAAATACTTCTATACCAATTGTTATGACAGGCTCTATGAAAAATAGTTCAGAACCCGATTGGGATGGTCCTAAAAATCTAATTGACTCAATTCAGATTTGTCTAAACGAAAATTCTAAGAATATGGGAGTCTTGGTTTGTCTCAATGGAGAAATTAACGCTGCAAGTGAAGTAACGAAAATTTATTCTGATTCGGTTGAGTCTTTCAAAAGTCTTGATTTTGGTAACTTGGGTTTTGTTCAAAATGGAAGAGTAATCTTTAATCGTCTTCCTCATTTCCTTGAAAAAATTGAGACTGAACAAATAGATGATAATATTGATATGCTGACTGTTTATGCCGGAATGGATGAAAAGTTTTTTCGTTTCTCTGCAGATAGTGGTGTAAGTGGAATTGTAGTTGAAGCATTAGGAGTTGGGAATGTTCCACCACCAGCATTTGAAGGCATTAAATATGCGGTTGAAAAAGGAATTCCTGTAGTTCTAACTTCTCGTTGCCCCGCTGGTGAAACTGATTATATTTATAGCTATCCCGGTGCAGGTAAACATCTTCATGATATTGGAGTAATCTTCGCTGATTATATCAATGGTCAAAAAGCGAGAATTAAACTAATGATTGTTTTAGGAAGGACTAAAAATATTAATGAAATACGTTCATATTTTGAATCACAGGTTTTTACTCCGGGAGTAATCGTTGTAAGATAACTAATTCAATGTATAAGAATTTTTGCCACAATAAAAAATACTAACAAATAACCTTAGTAACTTGGTGTCTTTGAGGCATTTATTTCCCCGTTAATAAATTTTATAAGATAAATTATTGAAAGATTTCAAGTTAAAAAGAATACTCAAAAATTATATTGAAACTGTAAATAAAAATTCAAGAAGCTTGGTAGCTGTCCATTAAAAGTCAAGCCATACTCAGCTCCAATTCCTGTTTGCCAACCTTGAAGATTAAAATTTCTCATATCAAGACCTGCCACGAAAGAAAGTCCTAACCCGTAATTCCACAAATTTCTATCAATGAAAGTCTTATCATTCACTAACATAATTCCAACAGACTCTTCGAGATAAATCCTGCTGTCAAAATATTGAGTAGTAACTCCGCTGAAGGAGAGAGAAACTAATTGAGGATAATACGGAGTTCTATCAGAAGGAATAATTGAATTTATTTCTTTCATTAGCTGAACAGCAGCTCTTGGATATACTTCTTCAAATAATGGTTCATCTATTTGAAAATAAAGACTTAAAACATATCCATCAATTGAAGGCGATGAACTACTAAACGAACTATAACCTACTCTACTTCCAATACTAAATCTTGTTTGGCAGTCAAGATTAGAAATTAATATTACACAAAAGATTAAAATTATTTTTATTTTCACTTATGAAATTTGAAATTGATAAAAGAAAGATAATCAATCAACAAAGAAAAATAAAGGATACCTATGGAACCAAGTCTATATTATTATAAAGCAATAGTTAAATCTGTATATGATGTTGAGATAACGTACCTAAAATTGTGTAATTGATAAAATAGGTTCAAAAGAGCGATTACCAAATAGTTGATTTAAGAAATTTATAACCAAAAAGAAATTCTTATCAAGACTTCTGCTATGCTCGAAACAAC
>Ga0308414_1000576_pt1 | contig 23477 bp, 13 predicted proteins | sample HotsprSampleOS50_FD_205667 | JGI IMG/M metagenome (GOLD analysis project Ga0308414, IMG submission 205667) | Hot spring phototrophic mat microbial communities from Octopus Spring, Yellowstone National Park, Wyoming, United States - 20090730_OS50 ...
TGGATAGCATCCGTTTGCGTGGTCATGCCCGATTGGTCCGCTCCCCTTTCGTCCTCGGCAACGACAACCAGCTCAATTTTGTCGCCCTTTTTTGCCTGCAATGGCTGCAAATCGACCTTATATTTTTCATTCAGAGCGCGGATTGGTTCCCCTTGGGATTGCCACAATACCCACTGGTAAGTCGAACCTTCTTCTCCATCTGCTCGAATCACTTTGCCGAGTACACGCAACTCTCGCAAACCGACGTCGTCCCGAGCATCTACGTACAAGCTCGGTTGGGCCGTCGGCAGGACGAGTCGCGTGATTGTCCGCGCCTCGATTTGTGGCGGATAGTCCGGCCGAACCGAAACAAATGCCTCAACCGGCGCCGCCGGCTCCATCCCGAGCTGATCTCGAACCGTGAAGCAAATGTGGACGGGGTATTCGGTCCTTTCCAAAGGAGTCTGGGTTGGATCCAACCACCAGATCTCTAGCGGAGCGTCCTTCTTTTCATTTTCGCGAGTCAACATCCCATTTGGAGTACCTGACTTATCGCGCAACATTTCGGAAAAGCACGCTTCAAGCTCCCTGGGTATTCCCCTCTGCAAAGGCACCTCCAGTCCGCCGAGAGCCGCTGTGACGGGCTTCAATTCGCTCTGCGACGCCAGGCCAACAACAACACGTGTTCCTTGCCGAACGGAAATTTGGGTCTTACCAAACGAGATTTCAGGCTCGTTACGGGAGCTGACGTTGTCTTGATATGCAAACCAGGTTAAAACAACCGGCGGAGGAACGACCACCAGGTCAACCCACTGTGAGGTTGTGTCACCCAATCCCATTCGAAGCCGACAAGCTTGATTCAGGCCGTTTAACTTTCCCGAAAATGCTTTTTGTGAAGGCGAAAGAGGCTTATTCGAATGATCCTCCGTGGGTACAAGAGGAATCTTGATTTCGCGACGATCGTTGACTGTACGAAAAATGGCCTGACCTGCTTTGGGAATTTTTCCGCTTATTATCACGAGAATTTCAACTGTCCCATTTGCCTTACACCGCAACTCTTGACCAGGTTGCTCCCAGGCGATGAGAGATCCGTTCACAGAGACCTCATCGATCCTGGTTGCTGTTGGATAGCCGATGTCGTGCAACAGAAGCCGTTTGGCAAAAATGCTGACATGCTCAGGAAACAACATGACAAGGCCGACGATTACTGCTACGCCGCATATGCTGGCGACAGCTCGCTTTTTCAGCGGTGCCCGCGGCACGTCCTCAATTAAAGGCAATTCCTCAGCCTGCGATGCGACCTTTCGGATCACGATCCGTTCAAGTTCGACGGATCCCCATTGGGCTGCCTCAGGCCGTTCAAATTGCAACGCGGCCACAAGATCGCTATCAATCCCAAAGTGCTTTTGAACGAGCAGCGCCAGATCCAACTCGGACTCCAAGCCCGTAAACCAGGGTGCCACATACCGTCGCGAAGCCAATACGACAAACACCGCAGCAGCAGCAAAGAGAACCACCCTGAGGGGGACTGTCAGTTCGAGAAGCCAATCCAGCACGAACAGGGCTACAGCCACAAACGCAAGCCCAGCCAGAACGCCGAAGACCCCGATCATTAAGCGAAGTCTTCGTCGCTTGTGACCGATCTTTCGTAGCAACTGATGGAGCGGTGCAAGCTCCTCGTTCATCGCAGATTGAGCCATTTGCGTGCAAACCACTCAGAAAGCAGTAGTCCCACTACAAACAAGAAGAACGGCCAGGTATTCCAGATTTCCAACTCCCGAACCTCTGTTTCTATCTGTGCCTCACGTGGCAAATCCTTCAGAAATCTATCCCACTCAGACAATTCGTAACTCTTGCCGCCGGTCAACTGAGCCAACAACCGCTGCCGTTCGAGGTTGCGTGTGATTTGTTGGAACTCCACAGATTGGTTGGAAACAAGAAAGGATGTCTCAACCCGTTGTTTCGTCAATGGGTCCTCAACAACGAGCCGGTACTCGCCAGGATTGTACAGTTTTAACCGAGACTCAAACCATCCTGATCGGCTCTCGCTAAAGCGAATCTCGCGCATCTGGGGTTGAGCCTCCGTGGGCACGAGAAGCGTCCCAACCAATTGTGGCGTCGGAAGTTGTGCAGCATTCAAGGGGCGAAAGTCCGCGTCATACGCTTCGACGGTGAATACAGCTTCATCGCCGCTCCGATATTCACGATGATCCGAACGAACCACAAATCGCTTTTCAGCCCCGAGAGCGTGCTGAATGGCCAGGCGATGAATCATTTGGCCCCAAAATTGACGGTAGTATTTCTCCCCATATTTGCGGCGTAACCGCCACATTTCATTGGTACCGACATACACGACCTCACCACGACCGACTTTTTGGACAGCAATCAGCGGCTGTCGGGTCTTGCCATCAGGACATGTGTCATAAGGATGAGATGCCAACACTGTGGCCAGCGGGCGGACTCTCTGGACCGGGTAATACCAGCTCAGTTTTCCAATATTTTCCCAGGCCATGCGGTTTTCATCTTCATTTTCGCCCAATCGCATGAAATCGAAGAGTGCGGCCTCGGGCGTTAATCGCGGCACAAATGTTGTCTCACGTATGCGTGTTAGCGGCAGAACCTCGACGGGAAGCAGCCTCGCCAATCGGGTATCGTTCCACTGACCTGGTCCGAAACGTGGCCCCACGCAAAAGACTAATCCACCTCCCATTTCGTTAACGAATTCGTCGATCATCTCCATGATGTTCGGGCTGATGGCCGAGGCCGGTACATCGCCCAGTATGATCACGTCGTTTGCAAAAAATTCCCGCCGGGGAAGGGATAGCGTAGTCAAGAAGAGTGGGTTGCGTTCACGCACTCGAGGATCGGCGGACCGCAAGTAAGTGCGAAACCCCTCTGGCCCCACAAGCGGATCACGATGGAAAACCTCTCTCATGAACCGCCATTCCCAGGTTGGCTCTTCCTCGACGAAAAGCACACGAACAAAGTAATCCCGGACAAAGGTATCGCGAACCGCCCTGTTATTCTGGGTCACTTTTTCCAAGGGCAAGCCTTCGGCCTCGACAACAAACACGTGTTGTCCAATTTCTGAAGGTGTAAACGGCACTTCGACCGTCACAACGCGTTCGGTCAAGTCAATGGTCCGATCAAGGAGGCTCTCTCCGTCTTCTGCCGTGTGATCAGGTGATAACGCCGCAATCGCTGTTGGCGACACTTGCGGGGCGGTACCGTTGCTATCCCGAGCGGGTTTTGGCTTTCGCACCAGAACTTTCAGATGAACCCGCTCTCCAGAAAGGCCATCCTGCCGAAGCACAACAGTCACAGAGGACTTCTCGTTCTTTTTCATGAAAGGCGGCAACTGCAATTCGACGGCTAAATCCTGCGACTCGGAACGTCCCACCCCAAGGCAAAAGACAGGTACGTTCAGACGCGAGACGAAAGCCTCGGGTGATGGGCCTGAGTTATGATTGAAATCGCTGATGACCACAACACCGGCCAGTTGCATTCCTGCCTTTCTTCGAAGGATGTCGGCGAACGCAGCGCCCAGTGATGTTGTATCGCCTTTTGCTGTCAACTCGCTGCGGAGTTTTTCTAAACAAGTCGAATCAAAAGTATCCGGCTGGAGCACCAGGTCCACGCCGTCGCTTCGGCGAACTGCGAAAAAGCGAATCCGGTATGCCTTAGCCAGGTCAGCGAGTTTCTTGCCACCATCGCGAAAGAAGGCTCCGAGAACGCTCTCGGTCCGCGAAAGGTTCGCTTCTCCCGCAATAGAGGGCGCACTGAGCCGCGGATCGACAACGGTCTTTCGCTGCTCTTCCGTAGATGTAACCGTCGGTGAAGGCGATTCATCTCGAATGCTCATACTCGCCGTGTCATCGACGAGGAACCACAACGATGGCCGAGTCACATGGCGAATCCTAACAAGGACAACTGGCTGGGCCAGGATCACGACAATCCCAACGAGGGCCATTGCCCTGAAAATGGGGAGATACCATTTCACTATTCGGCGATCACCGAGCAAATGCCGAGAATAGAGGAAAGCAACCAAGCCAACGACGACGAGCAAAGCCAAGCACAGCCAGCCGCCACGTCCACCTATCCACGCAGCATTCCAGCGGAGGCCAAACGACTCGATGGTCTCCATCTGAGAAAAGCCCAACAGTCGTCCCAGAACGTCGGAATAACTCACGATGAAACCTCGTTGCGTGAACGAAGGCTGCTTAACCATCCCAACTCGGCAACTAGCCCAAACAGGGCGGCCACAACAAACCACGGCCACCATTCACGGTTCCTTGCCTCTTGTAACAGTTCGCCTGTCAACGTTGTAAGTCGCCGATCGCCAAAATTGGCTTCGAGATCAGAGTCTGTAAGGTATTCTGGCAAAGACTCTTCGAGTGGCCCGCGAACACCCAATAGAATCTCTTCATAGCCTGACAAAGTACTTGCCAAACGACTGCGATCCAAATTTGCTGATCCTGCCGTCATTTCCCTTGTCGTGCCGGTTTTCACTTCACCACGAACGAGACGATGGAGGCCGCGTTGAGAGAATCCTCTCACATCAACCCCAAATTGCTGACCACGAATGGCACCGACAGAGATCGGCGAAATCTCACCGTCGGGTCTGACGATGTGCCAAGTCATGTTCGGATCATCGACAATGATCCGGTAACCTTCCGAAGTGTCAAGGTTACGCCGCGGAATGGTATTTTCGACAAGAGTTCGCAACAAACGGTCAAGTACGATGATGGCATAACTGGCCGAAAGGGTGCTCCATTCTCGAGAGACTCCGCTGCTGACGAAGATAACTCGCCCGTCTCCGAGAGAGGTTGTCACCATGAAAGGCTGGCCCGTGGCAAATCGGGCCAAAATCCGTGCGTCAGAATCGCTGATTCCACTTTTTTCTGTCGTAGATTCAGACGAGACGTCACTCCGGACAGCTGGGTTATGAGTTTCTTCCCTTTTGAGACTGTGTGCCCACAACAGCCAATTTGGGACTTCGACATCCGACGGGGTCACATACATTGCTGGCGGAGAATCGACATTATCAGGCTGAGCCAAACCCGAGGGGACCGAGACGAACGTGCCCTTTGTTCGTTGGTATGGGATAAGTTGGGCCATCTGGAAGAAATAGACGCTACGGTACAGATCCGCCAACTCGTCTTTGTTCATGCCCTCGATGTAAAACCATTCTCCAATCAATGACTGCGGATCGATCTGGAATAGCGATTGAGGGTTCAAGATCAGAGAGGCAGGACGACCTGCCAGGACTGGTTCCAATCGACCTGGCAGCAAATGGTAGGGATCATCCGCGGCACGATTCCACGCAACGGGATCAAACTCTCCGTCCGCGAAAATGACCAGATTTCCACCCAATCGCACATATTCCGTCAAGAGCGACAGTTTTTCCTTCGGATCACGAATACCGGCCAGTACAAGAACGCGGCAATTGGATAACAGCTCACGACCGATCTGGTCGAATGGATACGCACGTATCGATGAAGACTCTGTCGTTTCTTCAAATGTGGCGGTCAGGAACTTTCGCAAAAAATAGGTTTCCCCGAGAAGATTCTGCCGTGGATCTTCCTTTGGCCCAAAGCGATCCACGAAAATGACGGGAAAGGCCTTAAAGACAGGCACAACAAGGGCAAAACGATCATCTTCTGTCAATCCGTCTGACAGAATTGATACTTCAACATCCAACCAGTCGAGGTCTTCTCGTTGGAAAGCTTTTTCCAAGGCGTACGGCGGAAAAATCACCTCCACCGTCTGTCCAGGCACAAGGTCCACGGTTTGTACGGCAACCTTTTGTCCTTTGACGGAGAGCTGAATGGGCAACGCCGGGCGCGGCTCCGCCCCCTCATGCCGAATGCGGACACGGAAACGAGTTTCCGCACCGGGTATGAGGAATCGATCTGGACAGGAGAGACTCTCGATCCATGTGTTACTGGCCGAGATTGGCCGCACGGGTAGCAACTCGACCGGAAACGAGAGTTTTTCAAGCAAATTGGCAATTCCATCTGTTGGAAAATTGCTCCGCTGCATGTCTGAAATGAGGACCAGCCGTTTCTGCTTGGGTTGTGCGAACCGGGCACACGCCTGGATTGCATTCTGGAGGGCCGCGGCAACATCACCTTTCTGATCCACTACCTTTAGACTGTCGATGAGATCACGAGCTTCCTCGCGAGAGCACAACACCCCAAGATCGCGCAGCTCGGCGGGATCCGGAAAGGGAATGACCGTCACGCGACTTTCGGGCGACAGCGAGCGAATCAATTCCTTAGCCTTCTCTTTGGCATCGTCGAGCAACGACTTCCCGAGCATCTTATAGCCCATGCTCAAACTGTCATCAATCATGACGATCAGATGGACAGCAGACGAGCTCGAAGGCGGCGCAAGATGACCCCAATGAGGCCGCGCCATTCCAATAGCGAACAACGACAGGCAGGCGACGCGGAGTGCCATCAGCAGCCAGTCTCGCAGCTCGATCATCCGCCGGTTGCGGCGCGAGGCTTGCAGCAAGAACTCCATGGCTGCCCAGTGAACGATGCGATAGCGGCGTCGGTGCATCAAATGGATGAGAACAACGCCAAGCGATGCCAGAAGACCTCCTATCAAGAACCAGGGTGCCAACCACATACCTGAAGTGTATCCTCGTTTTTGCCAAATTCATTCAGGACATCCGATGTTGCTATCGGACGCCTTGAGTGATCAGGGAAAGCTACGAAGGCAAGACAAAATCACATCTGTTCCGGCTTTGCAGGTGACGTTCAATTTGTAGCGTACTCACCAAATAGAACTGATGCAAGTGGGGAAAAATCTCGCTGCTAAGGCCAAACGGTTACGGCGGCGTTTAAACAACTACGGACCTGCGGCAGATCAATGGCGGAATGCACGCGATCCACATCCGAACAATCACCGGCAGCCTTGCAATTCGATGAACAGGACCGTCATCACTCCGGAGCGCCAAGGAATCCTTCGTGGAGGAAAACAGGCCGATATCCTCGCTCGGTGACCCAACGAATGGCCGTCTCAAGCCGCTGAAAATGCTCCGGGATATAGTGCGTATAGAACGGCCAGAAATACTGTTCGTGCGTCATCAGGTCCATGATTTCGGCCTGGTTCGGATCAGAGTAGGCAGCATCCAGTACACCCGGAATCTCATTCAGCGGGACGGTGTTGCAAACAATATCAATCTTGGAGAAAGTCATGCCGCTGTCGTAATCGAGCCAGGCATCATGCTTCGAAAGATATTCGCTGATCTCATCACTGAGACGATAATTGACGTCCCATCGTCCACCAATTTGGCGAAAGTAGCCACTGAGAACCTTAATGCCGCGTGTCGTCAAGGGTTTGAACGCCTCCGGCCGAACCATCCCCCAATGGATAATCGTGGTTGGTGAATACACGGTATCTCCTGCGAAGCGAATGATCTCGTTAGCAACTCGATCCAGATCGGCGAGCACTTTCTCCGGTGGCGCATCTTCATACGGCCGATCAGGCTTGTCTGACCAGGCATGAAAGGCGAGCCGTAACCAATTCGCATTGTCCTGCCATTCGCCCTTATATCTGTCAGGAAACTTGTCAATGGAAAATTCGTCGCCGGTGGTCCAGTAAATGTTAAGGACAAACTTCGTTCCAAAACGGCGGTGAAGATCACGCAGTCCCGCCAGATAGAAGCAATCGAACAGGGATGAATACTGTTTTTGCCAAATGTCTCGCAGGAAAAAGCTGTTGTCATCTATCGCAAATCGGTAGCGTGGGAAGCTGTTACGGTCCCAACGGACACGAACACTTGCCTGCTGCTGGCTCTCCTCATGAATGGCACAAATCGTGACATCACGAGCGTCGAGAATCACCCGGGCCGTAAATCGTTCGCCATCGCGCTCCGCAGCAATGCCATTGACCAGGACCCGACCAGCCGGTGCCCGCCCTGCAACTGCGATTTCCAAACCCTTCTCTGACGTTCGGCCATGGCGCCGATTAAGCACCGCACCATGCCTCGGAGTTTCAATCTGAAGTGAAGAATAACGGGTATTCGCCGCAGCCAGTTGGCAAGGAATCAGGCTTCCCACACTGGCCAAGGACGTGGTCCGCAAAAAATCGCGACGTTTCATGGTCAGACTCCGTATTTGCGAACGGATGGGATATCAAGCTGGGGCCCTCGTCAGCGATCCCCAGCGACTTGGACCTGGAAACAATGTACCCGTTCTGGCCATGCTTCAGCAATAGCCTTGCGCTCGCACACGCGAACAAGTCTGCGCATGATTCTCGATGACGCAACTCTGACCAAGGGCCACAGATTTCCTGCTATGAGAGGCCGGTTATGCGTTGACATCAATCTCGCGCTTATCGGGCCGATAAGAAAAGGATGAACCGTCAAACGAGGCTCCCAGAACGCGACAATCGCATCTCTCGAAAGACATCGCCGCGTTTTATGGGGACAAGTACGGGGGGCTTGTAAATAAGACACAAACACTTTTCACGACCCCACGCGGACTGCTGGGTGGTGAATCCTTTCAAAAAAAATCCGATACAATATTGTGGTCAGGATGAATCTCGACCGCACCGGAAGGCCCGTTGGTCATCGGAAAGAGGATGATGCCGTGTTTTGCCAAAACGCCTTTTACTGCCGACTCTCTTGGAAGAACATAAGGAGCCTTGTTATGCGTTGTGTGCCTTCCCTACGTTTGATTGTGTCCCTGTTGGCTTGCTCGGCCGTAATCTTCTGGCTGGTTGCAACACCGAGTCGTGGCGAGTCGGGTTCGGAAAAAAAGTCCCCCGCCGGTGAGAGCACAACCAGTCCAAAGTGGCCGATCGCCGTCGTTGACTTAGGAACGGTGTTGGAAAATCTTCCGCAGTTTCGAAACGAACAGATCGCATTGCGAGCCGATGTCGAACGAGCCCGATCTCATTTTCAAAGCCGGCAAAATGCCCTTGTTCAGCAACAGCAGGATCTCCAGAAAATTTCTCCTGACGCCCCGGATTATCGAGAGAAGATTGCCGCACTTCAGCAGCAGATCAACCAATTGCAAACGGAGTTTCAGTTACAGCAGCAGGAATTCTACAATCGGGAGCGACAACTTCTGCTCGGAGCATATCGCCAAGCATCCCAGGTTGTCGAAGAGATTGCTCAAAAACGGGGATTCATGCTTGTACTGCGAACAAGCCGCGAACCTGCCAACGGAAATCCGCAAGAGTTGCTAAGCTATTTGGGGAAAGAAGTCATCTGGTCGGATCCCCAGATCGATATCACGCAGGCTGTCATTGCGAAGATTCGTGAGTCACAATCCAAAAACTGATTCTCTGAGAAGTGTTTGATGACGTCGACCAGCTGTCAGCCGAGATATCACTGTACCGAAACGTCTTCGGGAAGTTCCAGGGCACGGTAAAGATTTCGCCGGGCGGCTTTGTCTTTTTCCAGTGTTTTCCTGGCATAGCTCGCAACTTGCTCGGCATACTCACGGGGCACAACGATGACGCCGTCGGCATCTCCAAGGACGATGTCCCCGGGGCGAACCAAAACGCCGCCAACTTCGACAGGGCGATTGACCGATTCGACGAGATTTCGGCCAGGTCGAATACCGCGGCCCGGTCCCCGGAAATAAAGCGGAATTCGCTCCAGGGCAATCTCATCCAGGTCACGAGCCGTTGCATCCGTCACAACCGCCACACAACCTCGTTTTTTCCACGACATGATATTGTTAGAGCCGATGGAACCGACGTCCACTCCGTTGGCATCATCAATGACAACGACAGATCCAGGACGGATGAGCGGTACAAATGGCTCCGGCGATAGCTTTGAGTACCACTCACCGCACCAGCGGTCAAAATCATCGGGAGAGAGTGCCGATGGCAGTACCAGATTGTGGGGCACATAACGAACAGTTATGGCCACCCCGACAAATCGATGACTCAGATTCACAGGATCTTTCCAAGCGGGGTGAATCTCAGGATTCATCACGCAAACGTTGCGCAGCCCGATTTGATCGAGGGCATCGCAAACATCGGCGACCCTGAGGCCTTCGAATAACTTGAGGGCAGCAGCATCCTCTTCCGCGGAATACACTTTCGTTGTGATGAAATTCTTGCCGCTCCGCAGTTCGATCTCGGCAACTTGCTGATCGGCGGCTGTTGTGGATTGCGCACCCTTTCCAGTTTGCTCGGCGATTTTATCCTGAGCAGCAGAAATCGTTGAGCCAACCAATCCCCAGATAATAACGTTTACCAAGACAATTGCCGGTGTTCTTTTTGCGACCATTTTGCTGACTCCCTGAAACCGTCGTCTGAACGATTTCCACACCCAATGGCGATATGTCATCCTCCAACCCGCATGTACGCACCGTCAAAGCGCAACGTGAAGATGCCAACGGCCTCACTGCTTTGCGTCACCTTTCTCGGCCACCGGTGGGGACACAGGAACGGGTCTCGCCCCGGGCGGTGTGGCCACGGGGGCTGCCGGTGGTTCAACAATGGGTGCACCCGCCGGAGGCATAACCGGCTGCGACTTGTCAGCCACGGGTGCAGCTTTTGCCTTGCGCATCCCTCGGGCGCCTACCGGGATCGTCTCACCATAAGTCGGCTCGGGAACGACTTCGAGGATTTTTTCGATGATTTGGTCCACGTCCACGCCTTCGGCATCGGCATTGAAATTGGTAAAAATACGGTGGCGCAACACCGGAAACACCATCGCGCGAATGTCATCTGCTGTCACGGCGAACCGCCCATGCAAGATCGCTCGCGCCTTGGCAGTGAGCACAATATTTTGTGCAGCCCGTGGCCCCGCTCCCCAGGCCAGCCAATTCTTCACGAAATCAGGACTTGGTGGGTCCTTCGGTCGAGTTGCCCGAACGATATCCACAGCATAATCGACCATGTGTTGAGCTACGGGAACCTGACGCACGAGTTGCTGGATCCACAGAATATCACGCCCTGTGAGGACAGGCTGGATTTCCTGCTTCACAATTTGCGTGGTCGCCATCACAATATCGCGCTCCTCGCTTCGTGTGGGATAGGTAATGTTGATTGAAAGCATGAACCGGTCAAGCTGGGCCTCAGGTAGGGGATACGTTCCTTCCTGCTCAATGGGGTTTTGAGTGGCCATCACAAAGAATGGTTGCTCTAAAGGATAGGTCTTTCCCCCGACCGTGACTTCGTACTCCTGCATGGCCTGCAGCAGCGCTGCCTGCGTCTTCGGTGGCGTACGGTTGATTTCGTCCGCCAAAACGATATTGGCAAATACCGGTCCCTGAACAAACCGGAAATTTCGCTTGCCCGTTGTGGAATCGATATCGATAATCTCGGTCCCCGTAATATCGCTGGGCATCAGGTCCGGCGTGAACTGAATGCGGCTAAACTTCAGATGCATCGCCCGCGCCAGGGTAGAGACTGTCAGCGTCTTTGCCAGTCCCGGCACACCGATGGTAAGACAATGCCCACGAGCAAAGATGCAGATGACCATCTGTTCGATCATCTCATCCTGGCCAATAATGACCTTATGGACTTCCTTCAAGAGAAGCTCGCGTGCCTGAGCGACCCGACGAACGGCTTCCTCTGGAGACATTTGCGGCACGGCGGCCGACGGTGATTGCGACATCATCTAAGACCTCCTTCCATCTTGTGGTCTATCTACCTAAATTAGTTTATGGACTTGTAGGGATCAACGCCGATACCGCTAGCTCACCCGCAGGGAACAGGCTCATGCGTCGTGAATCGTGGGAAGATCGACCGGCTAGGAATATTCATCAGGAGCATCGATCGGTGCAGCAATTCTTTTCGAAAGTCGCATACCCGATCTTTCTCGTTTGCCTTGTTGCGGTCTTGACCGGCGGAACCTGTAACGAATGTCAGGGCCAGAACTTTCGTCGAGCAGGCCAGGAGTTTTCGTTTCTTCGCCCTGTGGAAGTGACATCAGGGCCCGGAGGAAGCGTGGCGGTAGTCGAGTTCTACCATCATGGTCAGATTGATGCCCAGGGGAAAAACGTCGTAGTCGCAGCCGGAAATGATCTCGCTCCGGTACGGATTCTCCAATTAGGACCAGGCGACTTCTGCCGATTGGCCTTCCAAATCACATCGGCTCGGTCCCCCTTCGAGATTCTCTACGGCGGCCCGCCCTTGCCTGACGACCGTCGCCCCGCATGGACAAGTGAGGATGGCCTTTTGTGGGAAGTACGGGAATACCGCGACTGTAACCTCAATAGCTTTGATGCCGTCAAGGCGGCATTCGAGTCATCCAAGACCATCGGAGCGGACTATGTCTCGGGTGTATTTCAGGCCGGGCATCCTTTTCCTGGACCAAGTGGTCCGTACATGAGTCGCTATTCCGGCGTACTCTACCTTTCGCAGTCAGGTAAGTATGGGTTTTATACGTCGAGTCAGGATTGTAGCTTTCTGCTGATTGATGGCAAAATTGTTGCATCGGCGCCTGGGCGTCACCCACCAACTTATCAGGTCCGACCCGGATTGCGACAGGATGTCCAGTTAACCGCAGGGCCACATCGCTTCGAATACTACCATGTGTCCACAACCGAGGCAGGTGTTGCAGTGGCGGCATGGGAAATTAATCCGAAAGACGACAAACCGGCCCCGGCCGTTATCCCCGCCGAGGCGTTTCGATCGAATTTGGTGCTGCGCGCCAAAGCAGGGCCTCCGATGAGCCCCTCACAACGCTTTCTGCCAGATTTTGAGTTCACAATCGTCGGTGATGTTCCACTCCCAGACCGCGAGTTTCCCCTGGTTGCCGTGCGGTTTACCGACAGATCGGCCCCGGCGCTTGTCTCCAATGCCCGGATCGATTGGGACTTTGGCGATGGACAAACATCTCAAGGAGCAACAGCAGATCACGTCTTTTTGCGACCGGGGCTCTTCGCGGTCAAAGAGACCATCATGCGGGCGGGCCGTCCCTTCGAAATGACAAACCGCGTCTGGATCGGTCCTGTAAGATTGCCGCAAAAGGGCAAACAGTTAGTATTGGATGAGCTGATTCCGGTGTTGGAAACATATCAGCCGGAAAAGTTGGATGCCCAGTCGTTATTGCAGTTCGTGGCAGCTCTGCTAACCAAGGCTGACCAGTATTTACCGCCCCCACCGCCGGATACCGTGTTTGTCGATGAGGAACAAGCCAAGCAAGACGCACCGACTGTCAAACTGGATGACAAAACTCGAGAAGCTGAGCGTCGCAAGTATCTGCAAAAGGCGCTCGACTCCAGTCTTGCAGGTTTGGAAAAAGGTCAGCAAAAGGGCGATCAGGACCTGCTTATTCTGCTTCGCAATGTTGCACCGATTGCTCGAGACGTGTTTGCCGCCCCCAAGAAAACAATCGCGCTCTGGAGTTCGGCGTGCGACAAGCTGGAGGCCAATGACGCCAAATTGGAAGCCTACCTCAATATTGCGGATGTCTATCTTAACGATTTGCTCGACGATGGAACGGCCAAAGGCTGGCTCGACAAGGCCTCGGCGATTCTTGGCGGCCGTATCCGCGACGATGCCCTCGCCGCTCTTTATCAGAGGATCATGGGAGACTACTGGGCTGCCCAAGGAAACCAGGAGGCAGCGATCAAGGCCTTTCGGGAAGCCGATCGACTCACGGCGGATCGCCGCACTGAGGTCGAACGAACAGCATGGCGCGGCGCCCACAGCCGTTCCGTTGAACAGTTTGTCAAGTCTGGAGAATTGGATCGTGCAGCGAGCGAGCTTCGCCAATGGTTGAATGACTTTCCCGGCGATACCGTCGAGGGCTATTTGCCTCTCTTGTTTGCAAAGTATTGGTTTGCCCGCCAACGGTATGAGGTCGTGTGCGCCCTTGCAGACCGATTACTTGTTGTCAATCCCTATTCACCGTATATGGAGGAGCTGCTTCTGCTTTCCGCTCTGAGTGATCTTTCGCGTGGTCAACCGGAAAGGGCTAAGGCGACGCTGGAATCGCTCCTGAAAGACTATCCCGGCAGCCCTCTGGTGAACGAGGCCAAATCGCTTCTGCAAAAAATCACCGAGAAAAAACGATGACACGGCTTTCGGATTCAAACATATGGTGAGGTGAAGACTATGGTCTATCTGAACCGGCGTTTGGTTTATGGCGCGGCATTACTTGGGCTGATCGTGGTCACGCAAGCGAAAACACAGTTGCCGGCAGCAGAAGTGAAGTTACATATTCAGGGCGCCCCAGCACTCAGGCTCGTCGGGCTGATTCAACGTTGGGATCGCGACGGGAACCCCGTCCGACCGGTCGATCCCAAGGCCAAGATTGATAGCCCTGTGTGTATCTCCGGCCAGCAGCAAGAGAATGGAACTTGGGTTTTCCAAAAGCTCAATCCGGGAAGATATGACTTTGTTATTCTGGGCAATGATCGGTTACGAATTGACGGTTTCGACTTCCCCCCTGTGCTCGAGTTTGACCCGTTTTTCCGGGGCGATTCGCAAGTGGAAGCTGAGCATCGGGAGACGATTGAGGAGGATATTCTCGGGTCATGCCATTACGAAAACAAGGTCGAACCACTCTATTACGGTGGGAATGATCAGGTCGTTCGCGTCCTCGTGATGTTGATACGCGATCTCCCTACAAGTTACGAGGGCGATTTCCCGGGTGCTGCCACAATTCGACATGAAATCTGGCAGTACACATGGGCTTACGGTGGCTGGAAGAAGGAAAAACGGACTCGTGTCATCGATCGCTGCATCCTTCATCGGGACGACTTGCGAAAATGGACGTGGCTTTGGGATCCCCGCTTGGGGGGAATCGAGGTCAAGTCAGCCAATGACAAGTTGACCATCGAGTACCCGTTTCCCGACATCGGTGCCCGCCAGCTTAAGGGGTTGTATCCATATTAATGACCGCGATACCCCAGTACGACTGTCAGCGGCAGTGGCGCGTCTGTGTCTCATTCAGTCGTGTAACCTTACGAAATTTCCCGTGTAAATAGAAAAGGGGTGAATGTGTTGTATCATTGCGGCGGGTGGCTGACAGACGCTACTGTAATGACGCAAAGTGTGAGCCGATGGAAAGGACCTAATCATGACGATAATTGGCAAGTTCCTGTTCGTGGCGTGTCTGACCCTCGTCCTGGCAACCGGCATATCATCGACCGCCCTGGCGGTTGACGCACCTGCCGCAGCCAAGGTTTTTCCCGCAAAAACAGCCATTTTCGTCTCAACACCCGATGTTCCGGCATTGCGGGCTGCATTCTTGGCTTCCTCTTCCGGCCAGATGTTTCAGGACCCCGAATTGCGTCCCTTTTTAACCGATTTGTGGAACGGAATCCTTGAAGCAGCCGCTGTAGTGGAAAAAGAAACCGGCGTTTCGCTGGAGACGATCCTTCGGATTCCCGACGGTGAATTGTCTCTCGGCTTGGTGTCGTCCGAAAACCAAGGATGGGTCTTGTTAATATTCTTGGATGCGGGCGACAATCTGGAGACTCTTCAAAAACTCATAGACCTAGGACGCGAGGCCGCCAAAAAGGCGGGAGCCATTGTCCGCGAAGAGGACGTGAGTGGTGTGCCAATGACGACTCTCCTTCCAAGGGAAAGGGATGCGAATCAGGACAACGGGCGTCCCCAGCCTGCTGTCGCCTATGCGTTCACTGGATCCGTCCTGATTGGCGGCGTCGCATTTCTCGGGGAGTCAGACATCGACGTCATTCGGGACACGGTCGCCAGATCGCAGGAAAGTACTTCAAGTACAGAAAGTTTGAGCGGCCAGAACAAGTTCAACCAATTTCTATCAAGCATTCGACACGCCAAGCGAGGTAAGATTCACAGTTTGTTGTTTGCCGATCCCCTGGAGGTCTTGAAAGGATATGCGGAAATCGAAACCGGCGCTGCCGTCGCGCTGGCCGTGCTCCCCGTGTTGGGACTTGATGGTTTGAATTCACTCGGCGGGGCAGGCAGTATGGAAATCTCTGGCTGGGATTACGTGCGAGAGTTGCACGTCTTTCTGGATAACCCGCGGCGGGGTGTTTTAGATGTTCCAGCCTTCAAACCTACTGACATGATGCCGGAAGCGTTCATACCTTCGGGTGTTATCACATATGTCACTGTTAGTTTGGATTTATCGGCAACGGTTTCAAGAATTGGCAAATTGTACGATGGTTTTCGCGGAGAAGGTGCGTTTGAATCCCGAATCGGCGGGCGCGTGGAGCGTTTTCTTGGAATCAATCTGACGCAAGAGTTGTTGCCAGCAACGACGGGGCGATTGAGTCTCGTACGGTGGTTGGAACAACCTGTCACGGTAACCAGCATAGCCAACGGACTGATCGTCGAAATGAAAGACGAGCAGTTAGCCGCCGCCACCGCTGATCGGATTTACCAAACACGTCAGGCCAATTTCGAGAAGAAGGAATTCGGCACTCGTCAATTCTATCAATCGACGCGAACACGTCCGGCCTCGTTTCCCGAAACGATGAGGTTTGCCATCCCCTGTTTGGCTGCCCTCAATCAGTACTTGATTGTCACGGATAGCCCAGCTCTGATGCAGGAAATCTTTGCTACCGCAGATGATTCGCAACGATCGCTGGTGGAGTCTCTGGAGTTCAAACTCGTGCGGGGACGTATCAAAGATCTCGCTGGGCGGGATCAAGCCGCCATGCTTATGTTCCAGCGTCCCGACGAAGCGTTACGAGTCTTTTATGAGGGGCTCCTCAATCGGCCAATTACCGAAGAAATGCGAACGTCAGCCGAAACGAATCCTCTGCTCAAGGCGTTCATCGCTGCAAGGGAACGGAATACCCTTTCCCCCTTCGACATTTTGCAGCGATACTACGCTCCGCAGGGAGGACTTCTAATCGACGACGCGACCGGCTTGCATTTTATTGATTTCGGATTGCGCAAGAAGCTCCCCTGACCCTGACGGTGTTCGCCGCGTTCGTTGCTCCAGATAAACGGCCAAAACCGCCAGATCGGCCGGGGTGATCCCGCTGATGCGTCCCGCCTGTCCAAAATCCACAGGGCGGATTCTCGACAGCTTTTCGCGAGCCTCCGCGCGGAGATGGGGAACCTCAGCGTAATTGATATCGCCGGGGATTCGTTTTGCTGCCAGCCGTTGCTGACGCTCGATGGCAAGCTCTTCCCGCATCAGATAGCCCTCGTACTTGACGTCGTACATAACCTGCTCAACGACATCTTGACGGAATTCACTCAGCTGCGGGCAGATCGCAACCAGTTCATCCCATGTGACGTCGGGACGGGTCAGACGCTTGATCAGTGGGATACCGCCACACCTCGCTGATTCCAGGACAACCCGTAATCGCTGGATGGCCTCCACCTTATCCTGAAATCGTTGCCAGCGATGGTCGTCCACCAGCCCCAACTCACGTCCAAGTGGCGTGAGCCGCCGATCCGCATTGTCGTGGCGCAAACGCAGTCGATATTCGGCGCGACTGGTAAACATCCGATAGGGTTCGTCAACGCCCCTGGTTACCAAATCGTCGATCATAACGCCGATATAGGCCTGATGTCTTGCCAGAATCACAGGGGCCTTCCCAAGGAGCTTGCGAACAGCATTGATCCCGGCCATTAACCCCTGGCCAGCCGCCTCCTCGTAGCCCGTGGTACCATTAATTTGCCCTGCCAGGAAGAGTCCATCAACGAGCTTCGTTTCTAGCGAAAGCTGCAATTGGTCGGGTGGGAGATAATCGTATTCGATGGCGTAGCCGTAACGCATAATCTCCGCCCGTTCCAATCCCGGGATCTCACGAATCATCGCCTCCTGCACGTCGCGCGGAACACTGGTCGCTAATCCGTTGACGTAAACTTCATGGGTCGATCGTCCTTCCGGTTCGAGAAACAACTGATGTCGCTGGCGATCAGGAAATCGCACGATCTTGATTTCCACGGAGGGACAGTAACGTGGGCCAGTGGACTGGATTTGACCGGTGAACATCGGCGCACGATGGAGATTGGCACGCAGAATCTCATGAACGCGTTCGTTCGTGTAAGTGATCCAGCAAGGGATCTGTTCGCAGGTAATCGCCTCGGTCATGAATGAAAAGGGAACGGGGTGATCGTCCCCCGGTTGCATTTCCAGCTGGCTGTAGTCGATGGTCCGCCCATTGATCCGTGGTGGCGTCCCCGTCTTGAATCGCAAAACGGTGAATCCCAGCTCCCGGAGTGAGCGGCTCAGTCCCAGAACCGCTTCCTCGCCGGCCCGACCACCTTCCATTTTCTTTTCGCCGTAGTGCAAAACGCCCTGCATGAATGTCCCAGTACAGAGAACGACACAAGGGGCACGATAGACGGCATCACTCCGGACCCGAACGCCGATCACCCTTAACCGGCTTGGACCTTTTTCTGCCAGGATGGATTCGACCGTCTCCTGTCGCAGTGCGAGATTGTCTTGAGACTCGCAGATTCGCTTGATTTCCTGATGATAAGCCAGTTTGTCGGCCTGTGCTCGAGGGCCGTGCATGGCCGGCCCTTTGCGACGATTCAGCAGGCGAAACTGGATTGCCGTCGCGTCGATCGCACGCCCCATGGCACCACCAAGGGCATCGATCTCGCGCACGATTTGCCCTTTAGCAACGCCACCAATGGCCGGATTACAACTCATTTTGGCTATCGTATCGAGATTGCTCGTCAACAAGGCCGTCCTGGCACCCATCCGTGCCGCCGCGAGAGCCGCCTCGACGCCTGCGTGGCCGGCGCCTACCACGATGACATCAAAATCGTATTGACCTGTCGTCATATTGTTCCGTCGTTTCTTCCTCAGCGTTCTTTTGAATCCAGCTTGCGCGCCGTCGTGATGGCGAGGCAATCATAACTGACACGACCATTTTGGAAGACGATCTTGCTGCGACGGATAATTCGCCAACCACCGTTCTGAAAAACACCATCCGTTTCGATCTTTTCTGCGACGTCTATCGCAGTTTCCAAGTACTTGGCCAGCCCAGCATGTTGTGTCAAAACGATGGGACGAAAATCCGGTCCCACAATCAGTGTTACAGGTTCAATCACAAGATTGGAGAGATCCGTGATGGGAGATGGTTCAACCTTCGGGCGCTGGAGGCGAATCATCCGTGCCCGTGCCGCTGGTCCGACCGTATCTTTCGCTGAACTAATCAAGTCCAGCAGACGATCACGGACCTCAGTCAAATCTTTGGCCGTCGTAATCTCCCGCCATTTGGGGTCGGATTGAATTGCCTTCGCCAGAATGGAAATCTCCCGCAAATACTGGTTGCGCTGGTTCTCCGGGACAAGGTGCATGATGATAATCGAGACGCGCGTCTGGTCTTCTGGGGAATAGGTGATTCCGTGTGCACTCCAACCCACAACGCACATCAGGTCCCCTTCAAAGGACACCCGGGCATGGGGACAGGCCCAGCCGTGTCCCAGCGACGTGTAAGACGTTCGTTCCCGATCCAGGATCAATCCTTCGATATCCAGTCCTGCCGGTAATGACGGAATCGCCTCCAGAATTCTGGCCAGAATCCTCAGGGACTCCTCTTTGTCGTCATCTTCAGGAAGTTCGATCAACCGACCCTCTTGGAGGGCATCGAGCAGACTATCCATATTCACTGATCTCCAAATCGACGGAAGAACCAGGTCTTAATCAGATGTGTTAGCGTGGCGTAGCAAATCAGGAAACCGGCAATCCATAGCCAGTACTCCGTGGGTAAAGGAACCATTCCCAAAACATCGGCAAGTGGTGAATATGGCAACCAAATCCCGATCACCATCACGGCGAGCGTTGTTAGCATCATGGGTGCTGAGGCGCAACTTCCCAAGAACGGAATACGCCGGGTCCGAATAATATGGACAATCAATGTTTGAGTGAGCAGCGATTCAACAAACCATCCCGTTTGGAATAGGCTCACCCAGTCCTGACCGTTGGCCTCGGCGGTGAGATATGCGGAACAACCGAAAACGAACCACATCAAGGCAAATGTGAGGTAATCAAAGACGGAACTGATCGGCCCGATGAAAATCATAAAACGGCGGATGTTATCAATATTCCATTTCAATGGTCGGGCAACCTGCTCAGGATCCACATGATCTGTGGGGATGCCTGTTTGTGAAATATCATAAAGAAGATTATTCACCAGAATATGGATTGGTTTCATCGGCAAAAACGGCAGCAAATAACTGGCACCAAGTACGCTGAACATGTTGCCGAAATTCGAGCTAGCCCCCATCCGGATATACTTGATGATGTTGGCAAAGATTCTGCGTCCTTCCATGACACCTTCTTCGAGAACGAGGAGGCTTTTTTCCAGCAGGATAATGTCGGCCGCCTCTTTCGCCACGTCAACGGCCGAATCCACCGAGATTCCAACATCGGCAGCCTTCATGGCGGCAGCATCATTAATTCCGTCGCCCAGGAAGCCGACGACGTGACCGGCTTCTCGCAACTTCCGAACGATTTGTTCCTTCTGACTGGGACTCAGTTTGACAAAGATGTCCACATCCCGAACAATTTTGTCAAACTCCTCCTCGCTCAGGTCAACCAGTTCGCTTCCTGAAACGATTCGCTTAACTTCCAGCCCGACATCATGGCACACCTTTTCGGTGACCAGGGCATTGTCGCCCGTCAATACCTTGACGGTCACGCCGACCTCACGCAAAAGCCGAATGGCCTCCAGCGCCGAATCCTTGGGCGGATCGTAAAACGCGATATAGCCCAAAAGGATCAAGTCTGATTCGTCCGCAACCGTAAACGTCGTTTTATCGCGGGGAAATTCTCGATAAGCGACCCCAAGAACACGAAAGCCCTCCCGATTAAGTCGCTCGACCTCTTCAAACAAATCATTCTGGATGACAGATATGAGTGGAAAAATCTCATCGCCAATTTGATAATAGCGGCAGCACGCGTAGATCTCCTCCACCGCTCCCTTGCAAATGAGAACGTGATCGCCTTCGTAGTCCACAACAACGGACATGCGTCGTCGTTGGAAATCGAAAGGAAGCTCATCCACAAGCCGGCATTGGCTACTTTCGACATCGAGATCAGCTCGATCCAGAACGGCATAATCGATGAGACTTCTCAAACCCGTTTGAAAGTAACTGTTGAGATAGGCATATGTGAGGACATCTTCACTCGGCCGACCTGTGATATCCACGTGTCGTTCCAGAACAACACGATCTTGAGTAAGCGTCCCCGTCTTATCCGTACAGAGAACGTCCATGGCCCCAAAGTTCTGAATCGAAGGAAGATATTTGACGATGACCTTTCGCTTGGCCATGCTCAAGGCCCCTTTGGCCAGATTGACCGTGACGATCATCGGGAGCATCTCCGGTGTCAAACCGACAGCCACGGAAAGCCCGAACAGGAGCGCCTCAACCCAGTTGCCTTTAGTCAATCCGACGAGAAGAAAGACGAGGGCAACCATCACAACCATGAAGCGGATCATCAGCCATGTGAATTCACGAACCCCCTGGTCGAAGCTCGTTTCAGGTCGCGTCTCGACAAGCCGTGCCGAAATCGATCCTAACATCGTCTGGCAGCCGGTGTTAACCACAACGGCTCGAGCCGTACCGCTGATCACGTTGCTGCCGAGAAAACAGGCATTGGAGAGATCCCACGGGTTCGTGGGAGACGTCCCGTTGAGAAAAGCCGTCTTTTCAACGGGCATCGATTCCCCGGTAAGCACCGACTGGCTGACAAAAAAATCCTTTGCCGAGAGCAACCGCACATCGGCCGGCACCATCGCCCCAGCCTGTAGAAGCACAATATCACCCGGCACAATCTCTGAGATTTTGACCTCAACTTCGCGGCCACCCCGAAGAACCAGACTTCGCGGTTGAACGCGTTTTCCCAGGGCCTCCACGGCACGGTTCGACCGACGATCCAGTACATACGAAAGCCCGACGCTGAGAAACACCATTGCCGCTACGACAATGGCCGATTTCCACTCGCCAATGGCCCCCGAAACGCCGCCAATAATGAACAACTGAATGATCAGCGGGTTCTTGCAACGATGAACTATATCCGCCCAGAAAGAGAGCCTTTGGGCGTGAGGAAGTTCGTTGGGGCCAAATTCGTCCAAACGAGCTTCAATCTCTTCTTCGTTGAGTCCGGAAGGTTGCGTCCCCAGTTTGCGAACGGCCTCACCCGGCGTTAATGAGCAAATCTCAATCAAACGCTGCTCATGCGGCGCCAGCACCTGGGACGGCCTGGTCTCTTCCTTCGACCTTGTCCGCAATGCTCCAACCAGATTTCGAGGGATCGAACGAAGCATGAGCGTCCTCCCGAATTCTTACCCTCTTGAAAAACTCGTACCGCATGGAATAACCCTCGCAAACACACAACGCGGCCGCGGTGTTCTCCTTGTGGTATTCCTCGGGTTGATGGAACGCGCACCAACAGTCGGCGATACGACCGAGTGTGCGCGCACACAAAAATTGAACCGACCCATATCACACCTCCGGCTCCCGCAAAATCCCAACCGCGGCCGGAGGCACCTTGTCGGTTCAGTCGATTACGAAGAACAGACTGATAGACGAGCCCCCTACCGGGCGGGCAATCCAACGCTGGTGGTCATCTACGTCATTATCGGACATTGCTCAACTCTTGCCGAAGCTGTAACTTACGCGCTTCAAACACCAAGAGCGCGCATAAACTCTTAGCAAGCCATGCTGCGGCACCCTTACTTACAAGTGTAAGACCGTATGACGGTTCTTTCAAGGATTACGACACCGTCAAATCGGACCGTGCCACAGTGATGAATCGAGAACCCGAACCGTGGCAATGCCAGTCCCAAGTACGGCTTCCCCGAACACCCAGGAAATCTTCTCACAAAGCGTACGTCAGATTTGTGGTAAAGGAAATCGAATCGGAGGGGCACGCTCGTCGTGCCCGCCGAGGCGAGATGGATAATCAAACTTTGGGCTGCGGACGCGACAAGCGCGTCCCTCCGAGCGGACGTGGTAAGCACATCCCTCCGAAGCGCGTCGGACCCGACAAGCGGGTCCCTATTTGTATTTTAAAGGGCGAATCGCAATTGCCCCCTATGTAATCGCGCCAAGGCCAGGGGGCCTGACCTCAAATAAAACGCCAACACCTTGCCCGACTCCACACCCAGGTTTTATGATCCCCAAGACTGATCGCCGGTAGCGAACACGCACAAGATCGGTTATAACATTTGTTGTCGATCTGGGATTGGCCATAGGAGGCTTTGTTATGACCACGGTTCTTGTTGTCGATGATTCTCCTCTCGATCGGAAGTTGGTTGGTACGCTGTTGGAAAACCGATTTGACTGGAGAATCGAATATGCCGTTACGGGAACGGAAGCACTTGCCCGAATGAAACAGAATCGTCCCGATCTCGTGGTCACGGATATCAGCATGCCCGAGATGGATGGTTTGGAATTGGTCCAACACATTCGGCAGATGTTTCCCGAGGTACCCGTGATCTTGATGACAGCGTTCGGGACCGATATGCTGGCCGTTGAAGCTCTGGAGCGCGGCGCCGCGAGTTATGTTCCTAAATCTCAACTGGCCAGCAGACTTGCCGACACAGCCGATTCAGTCCTGCGTATTGCCGAGCAAAACCGAGAGCGCGAGCGGCTCTTTCGTT
>Ga0308414_1000578_pt1 | contig 23445 bp, 34 predicted proteins | sample HotsprSampleOS50_FD_205667 | JGI IMG/M metagenome (GOLD analysis project Ga0308414, IMG submission 205667) | Hot spring phototrophic mat microbial communities from Octopus Spring, Yellowstone National Park, Wyoming, United States - 20090730_OS50 ...
CCGATCATCCGGCCCGGGGCGACGAATCACCAGGGAGCGGCCATCGAGATCACATCGAACTACTTCAATCGGGGTTACATGTGGGATACGAACCCTGACACCGGTCAGGCGTGGAATCCGGGCGATATCGCAAATCTGAGGTTCGGCTACAGGATCGTGACCTGACATGGCGGCGCGCGTCAGCCAGACGAACAAGGAGATTGCGGGGACTTCGTCCTCGCCGGCCTCCCGCGTCACGCAGGCCAACGCCGAGATCCTGTCCACCGGCGGTGCGGCCAACGCGCGGGTGACCCAGGCCAGCACAGAGATCCTCAGCACGCAGTCCAATTCCAACGCTCTGGTGACCCAATCCAGCGTGGAGATCCTGGTTTATGTCTACAGCTGGATGATCTACGGCATTGGGCCGATAGACGAATCCAGCGTGCCCGCGCCCACGGTGCTTCTGACGCCGCCGCCGCCTCCGCCGGTTTTCTACTTCTACCCGTCCGGCGGCGGCAAGGTGCTCAAGTACAAGCCGGAGAGGTCGGAGGTCGACGATCGGCTGCTGGCGCTGCAGAGGATCTGGGAGGACTACGCCCGGGAGGCGGTGGAAGGGCAGCCGTCCGCCGGTATCCGCGGCCTGGGTTCGATGGGCAGGGTCAGCAACGGCTTCCGCTGGTTGGAATTCGGACGCCAAAGGAGGCCATGGATGCGGCAGGGATCGATTGTGACGCCAGCACCGGCCAATGGCGACGTGACAGTATGCGAGTTCGAGGTGCCGGAGGGCTACTACGGCTGGCTGAGCGGTTTCTGGTGGGCTTACACGGGCACCGGCTACGTCGAGGGCAGCACGGACATCGAGTGGCGGATCCGCATTGCGGACCAGTACCCGGACGGATACGGACGGACAAGGTTCCAAATGGGGACGCCGACGGATCCTCTCACCATCACCGGCATGCTGCCGTTGCGATCCAGGCAGACGGTGCGGCTGATCGTTTTCGTCAAAAACGACAGTGGCAACATCCAAGTAGGCAGCAGCAGGATCATCGGCGGGCTGCAGGGGTGGTTGTACGAACCGGAGGGCGGAAAGGGAGGAGGCGTGCGGTGGTGAAAACCTCCACCGAAGCCTGAAGAGAGGAGGCCTAAGACGTTGAAAGGAAAAGACATGGAAGTGAGAATCAACGGCAACGAAGGCCCTTCCTTGAAATTCCGCGTCGGATTGATGGCCATCGTGCAGGTCATCGCGACTCTGATTACGTTCGGCGTCGCGCTCAAGGTGCTGTCGGCGGATGTGGATCGGCTGAAGATCCAGAACGATAACCTGCAGAAAGAAATACTTATTATCCGCGAGGCACAGGCTAAAATTCTGGCTTTGCTTGAAGATCTGCGAGACGAGCAGCGGTATCAGCGCGACCGGATCGACAGGCGGTGGGGCAAAGAGTAGGGAGGCCAACCATGGGGAAGATGAAGAAGATACTGACCATCGTCATCAAGATCCTGCAGATCCTGGGCATCGGCGCTGGCACTGCGGCGCTGTCGCAACCGGAATTGCTGCAGGGCATCCTGACGCCGGACCAGATCTCGGCTCTGGCGGCTGGCGCGGCAATCGTGAACGCGTTCCTGCCGTCGGTGCTCGGCAAGCAGAAGCAGGGTTCCGATGCGGGGAAAAGTTGACATAAATTATGTAACATCGGCAGCACAGAGAGAGAGAGGGAGAGATACTATTCTCCTTCTTCGAAGGAGAATGTATCTCACCCTATACTCTCTCTCTCTGTGCTGGGTTTAATGTAACATTCGAGGCCGTTCTAGGACGAAATGATATTATAAAAGTACCATCGTCTTTTACGCGCGCGCGCGTATTGTTATTGGGTATTGGAGATTGAGCATTGGCATTGGCGCGGCTCGTCGACCGGAACCTGGCACCCGGCATCCGATGACCGGCGACAAGTGACCGGCTGCAGATGAAAGGAGGTTCGCCATGGCGACCTACAAGGAACTCGCCGACGCCATCATCCAGCAGGAGGGCGCGTTCGATCCGCGCAGCGTCAACATGCGCATGGTCACCCGGCACGGGCTGTGGAACGTCGGCCACCTGGTTTGGGCGTTCCAGCGCGGCGCGGTGCCGGTCAACATCGGTGACCGCCTCTGGGCCGGGTGGCCTACCTACGAGGATTCCTACGACGGACTGCTGCGCCAGCTCCGCGCCTACTCCAACAAAGGGCTGACCCTGGAGCAGATGATCTACAAGTACGCGCCGCCGAAGGAAAACCTGACGGAAAGCTACATCGCCTTCGTCAGCTCCCGCACCGGCATTCCACGCAGCGGCAAACTGGCCGACTACGTCGACCAGAACAGCTACTTCCAGTACGCCGGGCGCAAGGCGAACGAAACCCCGGCTCCGGATCGGCCCTCCCCTCTCGACCTCGGCATCGGAGAAGAAGCCGCCGACTCCGGTGTCGAACTCGCAGCCCTCGGCGGCGCAGCAGGAATCTTCGTCCTCCTCGCCATCGCAGGAACCGCAGCGGTCCTCCTCAAGCGGCCCTGAGCAGGCGATTGCCGATGCCGATGCCAATGCCAATGCCAATGCCGATGCCGATGCCGATGCCGATGGCAATGCCAACACCGCCAAGACGCCGCCGCATCCCGGCTTCGTCGACGCGCTGCGCTGGCTGACACGGCAGGCATGGGGTCTCTGGCTCCGGCTCTGGAAGTAGCAACCTGGGATCCGGCAGCCGATACCCGGTATCCGGCAGCCTACGACCGGCACCCGGCATCCGGCATTTGGCACCAGCTGTAGAATGCCCGTTGCTGCGGCAGAAATGCCCAAGGACGAGCCGGAGAGTCAGGGATAGGGGTAGGGTAGCGGGCAGCCGTTCCGAACGCTCCAAAAGCCGCCGCTGTTGATCCTGCATCAAGTCCGCTGCATACTGAGGCCATGAACCCCGTGAAAGTGATCCTCCCCGCCGCCGAGGGCGTCAACCCGGTGGCCGTCATCGACTGCGCTGCAATGCCACTGGTCGACGTGCTCGGCTACTGCAGCCGCACGCTCGGCTGGTCACGCGCCCTGCTCCCCATGGGGCGGGACGAAGAAGGCCGGGGCGTCGTCGCCGAGATCGGCGACCTGACCGCCGCAGACGCCGAAGCCGCCAGTCTCGAACGCAATATCGAATCCCTGCCGCAGGGAACCACCATCCGGCGGCTGGTCATCGGCAACGGAATCCTCGCCACCGTCAGCCGGGCCGACGGAACCGTGCTCGACAACGCCATCGAGGCCATCCACGCCGTCGAGGATCCGCCGCTGAGTCTCGCGCCCGGATTCTTCGACGGGGACGATGACGAGGACTGGGACGACGACGAGGAGTTCGAGGACGAGGACGAGGACGAGGACGAAGAGGACGAGGACGAGGACGAAGAGGACGAGGACGATGAAGACGCCGAGGCCGAAGAGGAGGAGGCAAAGGCTGCTTCGGCTGGCTGAGATCCTGGCGGTTCTGGCCAAACCCTGCTCCCTTTGGCTTCTCTGCATCAGCCTGCTTTGGGCCGCGACCCGGACCGAGCCGATGGATATCCTGCTCGCCGTCGCCGGGCTATTCTTCCTCGGCCCGGCGGTCTACGCAACCGAGGAGGCCATCCTCGACTGGGGCTTCCTCCGGCGTCTGGAGCTGTGGCATGATGATGGCAAGGGCGAAGACTAACTCCTCCGGCTTCGGCCCGCATAGCACCCCCTCCGGCGCATCCCCCCTGCCGCCGGAGGGGGCGTCCGGCGCTGGAAAACCCCCCTCCAAATCTACCCTCTGGAAGAGCATTTTCCGCAGCGTACTGTCTCTTGCAGCCGCTTTTTTAGCGCCTAAAACGGCTAAGTCCCTTGATTGTGCCATCAGGGGGCCGGACAATATGTTCAAAGAGTCTGATAGAGAGAAAGGAACACCCATGATCATCTACCCGAAACCGGACGTCCCCATCGCCTCCGCGCAGGAGCCGATCCAGTCAATCTACCTGTTCCCGGTCATGCAGACTTGGGACGACTACCGCGAGCTGTTCCGCTCCGATCCGCCGCCGCCGGATCCGAACTTCCGCGCCAAGTACTGGCTCGATCCGGGCTACGCCGGAATGGCCGAGGATGACGGCGAGGAGGTCTCCTACACCGTCGCCGCCTACGATCCCAGGACCGGCGCGTACAGGGTCGACGCCAACGGCAACCCGGTCGTCACCACTCTGACCATCAGCAAGTGGCTTGCGGGACGGGTCAACATGCCGCGCGGCATCACCAACGAGTTCCCGGCTGCGGCGGCCATCAGCCGCTTCAAGCCGCTCCCCGTGCCCATCCGCCAGCTCCATCCGGACGAGTACCTGGCCATGAGCGGCGGCCTCCTGCCCCAGCCCGTCGTCGTCAACCGCCGCAAGATCACCGTCACCGCCAAGGATATCTCGGCCCGGATCCGGGCGCTGCTCGACGAGCTGGACAGCAAGCTCTGAGGGGAGGCAGGCAATGGGTTCCCTGCTCGACATGGAGATGGAGCCGTTCCTCCTGTTCGGCTTCCCCGAGTACCGCGACGACGCAAGCTACATCATGCTCGCCAACGAAGCCACCGAGGCCTTGTGGGCGGCCCGTGGCTCCATCAAGGGTCCGGTGGAGTCGGTTCTGGTCGAGGTGCCCTACATCGAACTCCTCGATCTCTGGGTCATCGATGACGCCAACGTCAAGCTCGGAAAGGATATCGGCGTCATCACCGCCTGGCGGCTGTGGGACTACGGCGTGGACGAGGAAGCCGACCTGGAGCGGAAGTTCACGACCGGAGCCTGCTCCTCGTTCGACTACGTCCGGCTGGAACTCGCGAAGAACTCCGGCGGTTACGAGTTTCGCGCCGTCGGCTTCGGCGATTACGAGGGCATCAAGGGCGGCGCGTACGAGCGGACCGTTTGGGTGCCGCTGGAAAAGCTGTCCGATGCGGCGGCAAAGACGGCCAAGCAGGCACGGGAGAAGGAAAACTTCTCGGAGGATTGATGCGGATTCTCAACCTCGGGGCCGGAGTGCAGAGCACTACCGTGTACCTGATGGCCAACTCCGGAGAGATCCCGGCATACGACTGCGCCATCTTCGCCGACACCGGCGAGGAACCGCAGGCCGTCTACCGCCATCTGGACTGGTTGCTCAGCCTCGGCGGGATCCCGATACTGATCCGCAGCGCCGGGAAACTTGGCGAAGACCTCGTCCAAGGCCGCAACAGCACGGGCGGCAGGTTCGCCGCAATTCCTGCCTATGTGGATCATGGATCCGGGCGGCGCGAGGGGCGCGGGCGGCGGCAATGCACTCGCGAGTACAAGATCGACGTCATCGAGCGCACGATCCGCCGCGAGCTGCTGGGACTCAAACCGCGTCAGCGCATCCCGAAGGGCGTAATGGTAATGCAGGCCTATGGCATCAGCATCGACGAGGCGGGCCGCAGCAGGCGGATCCGGGAGCGCATCCGCAGGCACAGCCCGTGGATCATCCCGGAGTTTCCGTTGCTGGACCGGTTGATGAGCCGGGCGGACTGCATCCGCTGGCTGCAAAGCCGTGTGCCGCACGAGGTGCCGAAAAGCTCCTGCGTATTCTGCCCGTACAAGTCGAACGAGCAGTGGCGATGGTTGAAGGACAACGACCCGGAGGGCTGGGCGCGTGCGATCGAGATCGATGAAGCCCTGCGAAACGGAGCCGTAGCCGCAAGGGGCATGAAGGGCCGCCAGTTCGTCCACCGCTCCTGCGTCCCGCTGGAGGAAGCGGATCTCGGAGCCGGTTCCAATCCGGGGCAGTTGTCGTTCGCCTTGGAATGCGCCGGGATGTGCGGCGTTTAGGGGGATTGATCATGAAAGCTGAGGCCGTACAACCATACTTGCAGTTGCTTGACACCGCATGGATTGAAACAAGAGACGGCGACCCATCGGCCTTGGCACTGTTTCATCGGCACTACAGTTACAGGCGACGTGCGAATGGCAAACCTCCATCCTTGTTCGTCGGGCCGGGGCAAAAGATGGTGCTAGTTACGCCGGACTGCGATGCCCTGTTTGTTTGGCGCAAATTCATACCGGATGATGGACAAACCGGCGTGAATTGCGCAGTCTTCCGGAACGAAGGGCCGATTCAATCCAGCATGTTGATCCGGGAGGCCTGCCGTTTGGCCTGGCAGCGCTGGCCCGGCGAGCGCCTCTATACATACGTCAACCCCAGGAAAATCCGCAGCACGAACCCAGGCTGCTGTTTTCTGAAAGCCGGATGGCGCAGATGCGGAGTGACAAAGCGAAACAAACTGTTGATTCTGGAATACATTCCTGCGATGCATAGAGATTGAGGAGCACGCATATGGTGTGGTTGAGGGAGGATTGATGTGGCTCTACGTTCCCTTTCCCTGTGCTCCGGAATCGGAGGACTCGATATCGCAGTCGACATCGCCTTGGGAGGCGTTCGCCCGGTCTGTTACGTCGAACGGGAACTCCCCGTCGCCCGCATTCTTGCGCAGCGCATGGAAGAAGGGTGCCTTCCTCCCGCTCCGGTTTGGAGCGATCTCGCAACGTTCGATGGATGCCGCCTGCGAGGCCTGGTGGACGTCGTTACGGCAGGGTTCCCGTGCCCGGATTACAGTTTCGCCGGGAAGCGGGCTGGTCGATTCGGAAAGCATGGCCAGGTCTGGGATCTCGTCCTCAAAGCGGTTCGCGACGTGGAACCCGCAATCATCGTGCTGGAGAAAGTGGCCGGAATCCGGACTCCTCATCGCAATGGACATGCAGGACTCTGGCATGTTCTCGGAGACCTGGCCGAGAGCGGGTACGATGCGGAATGGCTGTGCCTTCGAGCGTCCGATGTGGGAGCGCCGCATTACCGCGACCGGTGGTTCTGCCTCGCATGGCGAAAGCATATGGCCGACCCCGATAATGAGAGCGGGTGGATCAGGCAAGACGCACAGATCTCTTATCCAGGAGGCGCAATCCTGGCCGGAGCCGCCTCTGCGATGCAAGGAGCGCACAAATTGGCGGAACTCTCCGATGGTTCCCTGCTGGACGACACCGACGCTGGACGACGTGAACAACATCACCCGGAAGAGCGGAATGCAGAAATCGCTGGCCAGGGATGCGTACCAGTGGCAGATGCCGGAGTCGGACAACCCGGTGAAGATGTTCCCTACTCCGTCGGCGCGGGACGCGAAGGGCGAGAACCATGTCCGCCATCTGGCGGTGGCCCGGGGCAGGAAGCACATGGATCAGCTGCCGAACTTCGTAGCTTACTCGGATTCTTCCCCCCAGCGCCTGATGAGTTCGGACGGTGGGCAGAAATCCTCGAGCGGTTCCCCTGCCTTGCTCCGGCGGTTGAACCCGGCTTTCGTTTCGTGGCTGATGGGACTGCCGTGGTGGTGGACGCAGCCCGGGCTGCTCAGCTTCGCGCCCTCGGAAATGCAGTCGTACCTCTCCAGGCTGCGGTCGCTGTGCGAGAGCTTCTGCGGCGTTCCGGCATCATCATTCAGGGAGTTCAGCCATGACTGATTTCAACCACGGTGACTCGTACCGACTCCGGGCGCTGGGAGTGTCAGCGGATCCGGATGAACTGCGAATGATAACAAGCGAAGAATTTCTCAGAGCCTGCCTGAACGCGCTGTTCAACGTGCAGCGGGAGAGGAACGAGGCGCTGGCCGCGGCAGCCCGCTGGCGCAGACTGTTCTGGCTGTGCGCAGCGGCCTTGGTCGCGGCGGTTACGGGGAAATTGACATGGTGGACATGATGAGAGACAGGGAGCGTCTGGAACGGTTCATCCGCGAAGCGGCGGACGAGGACGAGCTGCAGGCCGTGCTGGACCACCGGTACGGCGGAAGCATTGAACGCTATCTGAAGTCCATGGATCTGCAGTCGGGCGAAGACCTGGATGCGCTGATCGAGGACTGGGGCGGGGAAACCAACGCCAGGCGGCTCGTCTACGACTCCGTCCACGAGGACTTCCGCGACCTCGAGGAGACGCTCGAGAAAGAGCGGCGGCGCAAAGAGATCGAGGAGGAAGAAGACCGGCAATGGGAGGCCTACCGCCGCCTGGTCGTGCCGCTGATGGAGCAGGCCGTGCAGTATGCGCGCCGGCATCCGGAGGTCTACTCGATCCGGGAGAACGAATCGAGCGTCTACATCTACGGCCCGGCGGGCAACATCCGGTTCAGCGATCATCCGCAGAAAGCCGATTACGACAGTCATGGACGCCCGATAGTGCGCGGCGGTTGGGCGAAGCGGGGCGAGCTGTGGGCGGGCGACTACTACCCTCCGGCGGATTACTCGCTCGATCCGTCCAACGCGGACAAGATCGACTGGGAAGACGTGCTGCGGTGGCTGGAAACCATCGCTGAAGACGAGGATCCGCAGCAGAGGCGCAACCCGCCGCACTGGGCTTCCATTCGCATTCCCACCACGCACTGGGGCTGGGTCGTCGACGGCAAGGTCTACGATTTCCTGACCCACGAGCCGGAGGACGGAGCCGGCACCTGGGATCACGGGCAGGCGGCCCAGTGGCTCATGGAAAAGAAACCGGAGCTGGCACGCCGCACGCTGGAGATGATCCGCAAGCTGCCCGGCGGCTCGGGCGTCCGATCCCTCGACGACCTGCACTGGCAGTCGTCCCTGTTCATCGGATTCGAACATGCCGGCGCCGTCCGATTCCTCGTCCAGCCACCGGTGCTCGAGATGACCACCGCGTTCCTCGACGACAGCCGCTTCCGCGAAAAGATCCGGAACCTATCCTACGCCATGCGCTCGCTGGCCCGGCACGCAGAGCAGGGCGGCTACGTTGAGTTCAGCGTCGGAGGCTCGGTCAAGGGAAGCGATATCAAGGTTTCCCGCAGCTACATCCTCGATTTCAACAGCCGCGCAGAGCTGGTCGAGGCCGCCGGGCAGCTGGAGGTCATCGACCGCAAGTCCAAACTGGCCGCATGGCTCAAGGCGAAAGGCGCTTGAGATTATGCCGATCCGGTACGCCACCAAGGAACAGATTGACGAGCTGCTGGAAGCGGCCTACTACGACGTCCGCGATTACGCCATGCTCACGCTGATGTTCTGGCGCGGCCTGCGGGCCTCGGAAGTCGGCATGCTGCAGATGGAGGACTACAACCGCGCCGACGGGCGGCTCTACATCCGCCGCGCCAAGGGCGGCCTGAGCGCCGAGTATCCGCTCAGCCCGCAGGAGCGCAAGTCGCTGGATGCATGGATCCGCGTCCGGGGAACCGGGCCTGGGCCGCTGTTCGTCAGCCGCAAGGGATCCGACATCCGGCGGCAGCAGATCCACCGGCTCGTCCAGCACTACGGACGCCGCGCGGGCTGGCCCGAGGATCTGTGCCACCCGCACACCCTGCGGCACTCCATCGCCGTCTACCTGGTCGAGCAGGGCGTCGACCTTCTCGCCATCAAGGACTGGCTCGGCCACAAGGCCATCAGTTCGACCACGGTTTACGCGCAGATCACCAACAAGGCGCGGGAAGCCGTGGCCGCCAAGGTCTATTCGGCTTCCTCCAAGCCGGTCGTCCACGTCAACTGGTCCCGCAACAGGCGCAGGCGGCCTGCGGTGGGGAAAGGAGCTGTCAGCCAATGAACGCGGTTGTCGGAGTCGCTTTCCGCAAGGCCATGGCAGGGGGTCTGTTAGACAAGATCATCGGTCTCCGCGCCGGGCTGCCCGGCATGGTCTACAGTCACTGCGAGTTCTGCTGGCCGGGCAAGAGCTTCATCGTCTCGGCATCATTCATCGGTTGGAAGCGGCAGGAGTACTCGCCGTCGGAATGGGACGTCCTGCCCCTGCCCGTCGATGAGGAGGAGTCGCAAACCTTGGCGCACTTGTGCGAGATCCTGCTGCAGTCCAAGCCCCGCTACGACTGGCCCGGGCTGGTGCGCATCGGCGCTCTGCATCTGGCCGGCCGGGAGCTGCCCAAGTGGTGGTTCTGCTCGGAGCAGGTCGCGTGGGCGCTGCGCAAACTGGGCTACGCCGACCTGTTCTGCCTGGACAAGGACGCGTACACGCCGTCGCTGGTCGCCTACACCATCACGCAGTGGCGCAACCTGCCGCAGCCGGTCGCCGATGCACTGGCTTCCTTGGCAAGAGCAAGGAGGGGAAGGAAATGAAAGACCGCAATGGCAGCGCCGCCACAACCTGGCACGATCTGCTGGAGCGGCACCCCTACCGCGTGACTCTGGCCAACGGCGGCGATACCCGCACGCTCTACGTCAGCAGCATCGCAGCGGCCAAGTCCGGCTTGGAGATCGGCTGGCGCATCTCGAAGGTCGACCGCTGGGATGCGGACCGCCGCTGCTGGGAAGCCGTGACTGCATTCTGAGACCGGATTGCGATGACTGCGTTCTAGAGCCGCTGCCGGTATCCGGTGTGGATCTCCACCGCCTTGTCCAGCCGCCGCATGAACTCTCCGTAGCTCATCCCCAATACTTTGGCCAGCCGGATCGATACGCTGCGGTTGGGCACGATCATCCCCCTGAGAATCCGGTACACGTGCGTCTTGCCCAACCGCGCACGGTAAGCCACGTCCATGATGCGCATCGACGGCGGCAGGCCCCAAAGCTCCTCGATCAGGCTGCGCCACTTGGTCCTCGGTGCCACCGGCATGCCATTATTCTACAACCGTTTGCAATTCCCGGTGTAGCGGCTTACACCACAATCTGTTGTGGCGGATTGTGCAAGCAGCAGATCTTGCGCTCGCTTGTGCGGAGGACCGGCAGTAAAGTGCTTTTAGGCGCTAAAATTCCATGACGCAACCCATCACAGTCGAACAACTCCGGCAGCTGCACGACGCCATCCAGCGCGACTTGGAGAGAGTCGAGCAGCTGCTTGGGAAGATCAATTCCCTTTCCGATGACGCCACGGCGGAGCAGATGCTTAGAGTGTTGGTCGAGATCAGCAGGCGCAACCTAGCAGCGCAGGCGGAGGATCTCCGCCACAAGCTCGAGAGCCTGAGGCCCGCCATGGCCAATATCATTCTCGCGACTCCAATGCCGGGGGTGCCAAGGCAATGAAGAAACGGCCCGCCAAAGCCCAGGAGGAGCTGTGGACCGAGTCCACGGAGCTGCCTGCGGAAAACCGGATCGAATTCAGCGAGGAGGAGTGGCAGCAGCCGGCGTCGGATAACAAGGGCCACTCGGTCAAACTGTCCTGCCGCGTGCCGCCGCCCGTGGCCAGGATGATCGAAGCCATCGTCGCCGGACAGCGGTTCCCCTACCAGACCGCCGATGACCTCGTCCGCCACGCCGTCGTCCGGCACCTCTACGCGCTGCACTCCTGGGATCAGACGCTGCCGCGCACGCTCTACACCACGGCGGCGGCCATCATCCGCATGGTGCAGGACCACGAGTCCGTGATTACCATGCGCGAGGCCGTCGTCCGCGCCGCAGGCATGCTGCAGGAGCTGGCGCAGGAGCAGGACTGGGCCGAGGTCGCCCGCCGCATCGCATTCGTCGACGCGGCGCTGGCGCAGATGCCTTCGACCAGCCCGTGGCGGCGCAAGTTCGAATCCATGTGGCGCAAGAAAACCGACAAGTACAGGCAGGCGGTCGAGGATTCCGGAATCGAGGATCGCCCGGCGGGGCCGTGCCCCAGCACGCTGCCGGCGCACATAGACGTATAGGAACGGATCGGCAGGGGGTGACAGCCAATGATGATTCCGGGGGGATTCCCTTCCCTGCGCCCGGTCCAGGAAACCATGGCCGGGCTGATCGAAGCAGCTTGCCGCAGCGGAAAACAGATCGTGCAGTGCCACTGTGCTCCCACCGGCACGGGCAAGACGCTTGCCTACGTCACGGGCTGCTGGAGGAGCGGCGCTCGGACTGCGGTTCTGACCCAGACGAAGGCTCTGCAGTCGCAGATTCTGAGGGACTTCCGCCGCGAGGCGAAGGATCTTCGCGGCGCGGCGAACTTCCGCTGTCCGCGCTGGGGGACGTGCGAACGCGGCAGATCCCGTGGCTGCTCCGCCAGGGACTGCCCGTATCTGATCCAGTTCGACGAGGCACGCGCCTACAAGATCATCGTAACCAACTACGCCATGTGGGCCGCAGCCATCATGGGCGCTGCGCCGCTGGGCGAAATCCGAGCCATCGTCTGCGATGAAGCGCATCTGCTCGACTCCGCGCTCGATTCCGCATTCAGCATCCGGCTGACGGAGGACGAGGCGCGTTTCCTGCACCTGCCCTGGCCGCCGGAGCAGTCCACCATCGGCGAACTGATGCCGCATCTGGCCAACCTCGACCTGCTCGATCAAAGGACCGAGGAGGACGCGCTCCGGCTGCAGCGCAACAAGCGCGTCTGGGCAGCGATGCTGAGCATGCCTAAGACAACGCCGGTGGTGCTGCGCGACGAGCAGGGATTGATCGCCATCGGCACGCTGTGGCCCGCGCCGTGGTTCCGCTACGCCATCCTGAGCCGGGCCAAGACAGTCGTCCTCAGCTCGGCCACCATCACCGACCAGCAGGTGCAAACCCTGTTCGGCCTGGGGCGCGATGAATTTGAAAGCTACGACTACCCCTGCCCGTTCGACCCGGCCAAGGGTCCCGTCTACCTGCTGCCGCGCGGCAGGATGAACCACGCTGCGCGGGAAGAGGCCGTGCTGCGCGTGTTCAAAACCGCGCTGGACATCGCAAAGGCCAGGCCCGGCAGCCGGGGCATCATCCACACCGTCAGCTACGCCCGGGCGCAGAAGCTGATGGAGTACGCGGCGGCCAGGGAGATAGAAACCGCCATGCGGCTGACCGACAGCCTGGAAGCTTACACGGCCTCGCCCGACGCCGTGCTCGTCAGCCCCAGCGTCGGCACCGGCCACGACTTCCCGGACGACCTCTGCCGCTGGCAGGTCGTCCTCAAGGCCCCCTATCCCAACCTTGGCGATCCGCTCATCCGCCTGCGCTCGGAAGCCGATCCCGGCTACATGCAGATGGTCATGACGGCCAACCTCGTCCAGATCTGCGGACGCAACGTCAGGCACGAGGACGACTACGGGGAGACGTTCGTCCTCGATACCAACGCCTGCGATGCGCTCTCGCAGACCGCAACCGGCCTGATCCCCGACTGGCTGGCTTCAAGGGTGCGGCGCATCTCCGCCGTGCCCAGGGTGAAACAAAACAACGACCAGAAGGAGAAACCATGAGCATCAGTCTCAATCCCAAGACGTTCGTTTCCGGCGGGCTGCTGAACGATGTCGACGTCGAGATCGTCGAGGCCCGCTACGCGCTGTTCGACTACCAGGGAACCGTCGACGCGGCCAACATGCGCACCTCGCTGCGCCTGCACATGCGCACGCTGGACGGCACGCAGGACGCGACCGAGCATCTCACGCTCGGCGCGACCACGGACTTCGTCCCCAACGACTCCGACGGCGGCCTCACGCTTCGCCCGCTGTCCGGCAAAACCGCTTTGAGCAAGCGCTCCAAACTCTACTTCTTCCTGCAGTCGCTGGCGGAAGCCGGAGCCGATCTCAGCCGCCTGGACAGCGGGCGGGCGGACGAGCTGGAAGGCCTCAGGCTCCACTTCGTCCGCAAGGCCATGCCGGACATGGGCGGATTGGAAGTCACCCGCCGGGGAAAGAACCAGGATCAGGCCATCGAATACATCCACGTCACCAAGGTGATCGACTGGCCGCAGAAGAAAGCGGCACCGAAGCCCGAGGCTCCAGTCGCTGCGGGCGGCCCGCCGCCGGAGGTCGAGAACACCGCAACCGAGATCCTCATGGAGGTCGCCAAACCCGGCATGACCCTGCAGCGGCTGGGCATGGAGGCGATGAAGCGCGGCAGCAAGCTCGACGTCAAGATGCGCAACCAGATCAGCCGCCTGCTGGTCAACGAGCAGTGGCTCGCCGACCATGGCGTCGTCGTCGAGAACAAGCAGCTGGTCCTCGTGCCCTGGGCCGCCGAGGACGAGGTGCCTTTCTGAGGCCGGGCGATGCGCTGCTCCTTCCTGGGATACGCGGATCTGAAACTGCCCGCGGGGAACCGTTCCTCCGGCGTCCACCTGAGCGGCGTCATCCGCGCCATGATGGCCGACATGGGCCGCAAGTGGGCTTCGGAGGATGAACCTGGCCACGACGGCCTCTGCCGCATGGCCCTGGGGCTGGCGTGGGAGGAGTGGTACGGGCCGCTGGCCTTCGGCGGCGACTACCATCCGGGCGAGTTCGAGTTCGACGGCATCCTGTTCACTCCTGATGCCGTCGACTGGGAGCGGCGCATCGTCTACGAGATCAAAACCACGAGCAAGCGCAGCACGTCGCCGGAGGCCTCGCTGCACTGGCTGCTGCAGGTCAAGGGCGAGCTGTGGGCCATAGGCAGGGGCGAGTGGCGCAGGGCCGGGTTCCACGTGCTCCAGCTGTCGCCGCCGCAGAGGATCGACATCTGGGGGCTGGAATTCGACCCTGACGACCTCGAGCGCACCTGGCGGATGATTCTTTCCTACAAGGACAAAGCGAAGCCGGAGGTTTGGTAGTCATGAGCCTGTTCAAGAAGATCTCCAATCAGGAAACGCCGTCGCTGAGCGTCTGCTCGAGCGGCAAGGAAAAGCGCGGCAAGACCTTCTGGGCGCTGTCCGCGCCGGGTCCGGTAGCCGTCATCGCATCCGATCCGGGCACCGAGAGCGCCGTGCGCCAGTGGCAGCGGGCCGGGAAGGACATCTCATGTTTCTTCCACGTGCTGCCCGGCACGGGACAGAAGATCGAGGTTTACGAGGCTGCGTGGGCAAGGGTCGCCGCCGCGTTCGACGAGGCGATCCAGTCCTCCACCATCCGCACCATTGTGGTGGACACGGCAACGGAAATCTGGGAGCTGCTGCGGCTGGCGCGGTTTGGCCGCCTGACGCAAGTCATGCCGCACCACTACGGGCCGGTCAACGCCGAGTTCCGCTCGCTGTTCCACCGCGTGGCCGGGCGCGGCAAGAACTCGATCTGGATTCACAAGGTCAAGAAGGAATACGCAACCAACAAGGAGGGCAAGGACTCGTGGACGGGCCGCTGGGAGAGAAGCGGCTTCAGCGGCTTCGAGTACCTGGTGGACCTGGTTGTCGAGCACGACCTCATCTCCTCCGACGACGGCCCGCCGGAGTTCGCCGTGCGCGTCATCGACAGCCGGTTCCACCCCACCAGGGTCAACGGGCAGGTGTTCGCGGGCGCGATGTGCTCGTTCCCCGCCCTGGCGTCCGCGATCATGCCCGAGTACGATTTCTCGGTCTGGGATGACGGCGTGCCATCTCCCGCAGCCGATTGAGAGGAGGCGGTCGATGAAGCTCTACTGCATCCGCAAAACCGAAAGTCTGGACGTCTGGTGCGATGACGCGGGCCGGATCCAGTTGATCGGACGAATCGCGTTGGGCAACCCCGGCAGTCCGCTGGCGGCGGATTCCCTGCTCAGGCAGGTGGAGCAGCTGATCGGAGACATCAGCTACCAGTACCTCGAGGAGTGGCCGGACGAACCGCTGCCGATGGATCGCAGCGATGCCGAAAAGGCCATCGAGCGCCTCAGATCGGCTCACAGCAGGCTGACCCACGCGCTTACGGAGATCGAGGATGCCATGGATCTGCTGCCGGAGGCCGTCAAGGAAAGCGAAGAGTGAGCAACCGTATGCTGCTGGTGGATGGCAGGGAAGGCAGTCGGGATCTTTTGATCCCGCTGAAAGCGGAGGGACTCGACGCAGAGCTGGCCGAGCTGGAGTACGCCGATCTGTGCTGGATGGGCAACGGCCCGGACGGCCTCGCGCCCGTCGGCATCGAGCTGAAAACCCTCCGCGATCTGCTGTCCTCCATGCGCAGCGGGCGTCTCGCAGGCCGCCAGCTGCCAGGCATGCTCGCCGCATACGACTACAGCTACCTCATCGTCGAAGGCCCCTGCCGCGCCAATCCGCAGACTGGCATTCTCGAGGAGCCGAGGCGCGGCGGCTGGCAGGAACTGCGGCTGGGCGCGAGCCGATTCTACTTCGACGACGTCGAGCTGTTCCTGACGTCGCTGGACACGCTGACGCCGCTGCGCATCAGGCGCACGCGGTCCCGCACCGAAACCATGCGCATGATCCTGCTGCTGTACCGCTGGTGGCAGAAGCCTTGGGAGGACCATGGCAGCCTGAAGGTCATCTACGGCGGCCCGCCGCCCAGTCCGCTGCCCGTCGAGCACAGCCTCGTGCGCAGGTTCGCCGTGCAGCTGCCCGGCGTCGGCTGGGAGCGCAGCGCGGCGGTGGAGAAGAGCTTCGCCTCGGTCGCCGAGATGGTCGCGGCGGACGAGAAGCGGTGGCAGCAGGTGGAAGGAATAGGAAAGGTTTTATCAAGGAGGATCGTCGATGCAATTCATAACCGAACGCCAGCCGATTCCTGACGGCGAAGCGGACGTGGAACTCATTGGACTGTCGGACAAGAAAGACGGGCTGGCGCTGTACGCCATCATCATACGCGGATCCGGCGAGGATGCCGCAGTGGCCGCGCTGTGCGTTTCGTCCGACGGCGGCGGCGAGCAGCACGCAGTCCGGTTGTTCGCCCGGCACATCGCGGACTTCCTCCGCAAAGCAGAAGCCGACGAAGGCTTGGAGTACGAAATGCTCTGGTTCATCTGCCGTCACTCGCTTCTGCGGTTGGAAACGCTCCTGGAAGGCACAGAGCCGGGACCCGGGATGAACTTCATGGAGATCGGACCTGAGGACATGTACTTCCTCGAGGAAGCCACATCGATGATCACCCGGTTCTGCCTGTGGAAGGTAGTCGGAGTGGACAGGACGCAGTGAAAAGCCAAGAATGCCCCTGCTACAAACCCGGCGTCTGCCCCCGTATGGCCAACGTCGTGCCCTTCCACGGGCCGGAGGAGGCGCGGCTGGTCGTCGTCGGCGAAGCGCCCGGGGCGACCGAGAACGCCCAGGGCATCCCGTTCTGCGGCGACAGCGGACGCGAGCTGAACCGGCTGTACCTGCCCGCCGCCGGGCTGGCGCGGGAGGATGTCTTCGTCGCGAATGCGGTGCGATGCCTGCCGGAAACCGGAACGCCGTCCCGCGAGCTGGTGTCGCATTGCAGCAGCCACTTTCTCGCTCCCTACGTCCGCCAGCGCAAGACCCCCGCTGTGTTCGTCGCCCTGGGCCGCGTCAGCGGCGAGATCATGGAGCCTCTGGTGCCGGATTCGCGGTTGCTGATCCGCGCTCCGCATCCGGCGGCGGCGATGCGCGACGAGAGCCGCACCGGCAGGATCATGGACGAGATTCTGGCTGCGTTCCACCGAGCGGGCAAACTGCTGCGCGGCGAGGAGTGCCGGGAGATCCGCTACGACTGGGCGGTCGCCGACAGCTGGCGGCAGGCAGCATGGGAATTCCGCTTCGCCGACACGGTCGCGCTGGATACGGAAACCATCGGCGTCGGCGGCCCCGTGTTCTGCTTGTCGCTGGCTGCGCGGATCGAAGCAGACTTGGCCAGCCGGGTGCTGTTCGCCCGGGATCTCGAGGGCTGCTGGCAGGACTTCACCGACTGGCTCTGCTCGCGCCGCATCGTCATGCATCACGCGCTTTACGACGTCGAGGCGATCGCCGCCTGCGCGGAATGGGATGCGGCGCTGCGCCTGCTCGCGGCGGCGGAGGATACCATGCTGCTGGCCTACGAGATCCGGGGTCTGCCGCTGGGTCTGAAGCCGCTCGCGGAAACCCTGCTGGGCATGCCGATGCAGAGCTTCGAGCAGGCGCTGGAGGCCTCGTTCAGCCGGGCGCTCGCCAAGCTGCTGGAATCCGCCGCAGAGGAACTCGAGCGCAGCGGGGCGCGTAACGCGGAGCTGGTTCCGCCGCTGCTGGGCTGCGGCGATCCGGTGCCGGATCGACTGCGGCAGATGCGCGGCGAGGCGCTCGCCGACTACGTCAAGCGCATCGGGTCGCTGCCGGACGGGGAGCTGCTGCCGCTGGCCGGACGGGTGCTCGAGATGCCCCAGGGCGACTGCAGCGATGCGCAAGCGCTCGTGGCCGAGGCCAACCGCAGATTCAGCGCTGCGACGGCGGCTGCAGCCGCCCGGAAGTCGCTCCTGCTGCTGGATGGCACGATGGATGGCGTGCAGCGTGCGCTGGTCGAGGCAAGGCAGGTCCGGCTCTTGCGGGACCGGGTGCCGGAGCATGCGCACGGGTTGCTGCCGCTGGCCGATCCGGACGACGTGGCCCGCTACGCATCCCGGGACGCCGTGGCCACGCTGCTGCTTTGGGATGAGCTGAGGAGGATTGCATGAAACCGAAGATCTTTCCAGTCGACCAGGAACGGTACGCGCTGCTCGCAGGCCGCTGCGGCGCGGCGGTGTTCCGCATCAGCGGAGGCGAAGCATGGGTCGAGGGCATGCATGGACCGCTGGACGAGGACGTCGCCGAGACTCTGGCGCTGGGTGCCTCCGGCGAGCAAACCCTGCCCGGTGCGCTGGGCAAGTTCCGCCTGGCCGATCCGCAGGCGGAGTGCTTCATCGAGCTGGGCCATCTCCTGTTCGCCCTGGGGCTGGTGCGGTGCCATTCCGACCTGGCCCGCCTGTGCGGCCTCAGCACGCAGCGGATCTACCAGCTGATGAGCGATGAAACCAGCATGCCGTCGAAAGCGGCCATGGACCGGCTCAGGGAGTCGCTGGCCAACGCGAGGACGCCGTGCCGCAAGACCCTGGCCGAGCTGGCCGACTCTGTCGCCAGTCGCGCAAGAAGCAAACTGGGAGCGCTGTACGAGAGGGCGAGTTGAGATGTTCGATCCGGAGCAGGAGCTTTGGGGCGGCGTGCGGTTCCGCGACAAGCCGGACCCGCTCAACGCCTACCTGCTGGACCGCAACGCGCTGCCGATGATCGCCGAATACCGCCGCAACGGCGTGCTGCTGGATGCGGACTGGCTGCGCCGGATGGACGAGGATGTCGGCGCGGAGCTGGAGCGGATCGAGAGGCGGCTCCGGGAGATCGCAGGCGCGGATTTCAACCCGGCCAGCGGGCCGCAGGTGCGGCGGCTGCTGTTCGACCAGCTGCGGCTGCCCAGGCAGCGGCTGACTGCATCCGGCGAGGATAGCACAGACAGCGAGGCGCTGAAGGCGCTCGTCGGTCAGCACGAGGCGGTCGGCCTGCTGCTAGAATGGCGCGCCGCGTCCAAGCTGCTGGGAACCTACATCCGCGCCCTGCCGCAGATGGCCGGGCCGGACGGGCGCGTCCGCACGCGCTACCTGTACACCTCGACCGAGACCGGCAGACTGTCCAGCGAAAAGCCGAACCTGCAGAACATCCCAGCGAGAACGAAGCTGGGCCTGCGCGTGCGCGGCGCGTTCATCGCAGGCGACGGCATGCTGCTGGTCGGCTGCGACCTCAGCCAGATCGAGGTTGTCTGGGCCGCGCACCTGAGCGCGGACGAGCGCCTGCTGGACGCCATCGCCCGGGGCGAGGATATCCACACGCTGACCGCGCTGGCCGCCTTCGGAGTCGGCGAACCGGAGCGGTCGCAGATCCTGGAACTGAGCCGGAAGTCCAGGGCCGAAGAAGCCGGGGAGAAGGTCGACTGGACCGACGATGAGCGCAGGCGGTGGAAGGAATTCAAGCAATCCAAGCGCTTGCCTGCCAAGACGGTTACCTTCGGCATTCTCTACGGCCAGACGGCTTCCGGCGCTCAGGCCAACATCCGGGCGCAGGGCGGCCCGGATCTGGGCGAGGCCGACTGCCAGCGGCTGATCGACCGCTTCTTCGACGCCTACCCGGGCGTCGCCGGATGGATGGAACTGCAGAAGAGGCGGGCGCTGGAAACCGGCAAGGTATGGGATGCCTTTGGCCGCGTGCGCCGGGTGACCGGTGCGTTGAGCACGCTGAAGCGCATTCGCGCCAAGGCGCTTCGGGAAGCAGGCAACATGCCCATCCAGTCGAGCGCCCAGGGCATGATCAAACTGTGCATGGCCGAGTCGATGGAGATGATCAACCGCCTGCGGCAGGCCGGGTTGCGCGTGCTGCCGCTGCTGCAGATCCACGATGAGCTGATCTTCGAAGTCGATGAGCGCGAGGCCGGGGAGTTCGGGCAGCTGCTGCGTGAGATCTTCCGCAACTGCTGCCGGTTGCGGGTGGCTCATGATGCGAGCTGCTCGCTGGGCAAACGATGGAACGAACTGAAATGAGGAAACCGGAAATGACCGAGGACAAATACATCGCAATCGAGGAAAGCGGACTCGGAGTGGAGTTCGTCGAGGATCTGTCGCGGCTGTCCGCGCTGCGGGACCAGATCGCCGGGCTGGAGTCCAAGGCCAGGGTGCTGAGAGAGGCGATCCAGTCCAGGATGCTGGAGAGGGGCGTCATTGCCGTGCGCGGCGCGGGCTACCGGGTTTCCGTCTCCGTGCGCGAGCGCACGGCGATCAACGGCGACAAGCTGGTCGCCTTGGGCGTGTCGCCGGAGATCGTCAAGCGGGCTACTGACACGAGCAGCTACACCGTGCTGGACATCCGGAAGGAGAGGCAATGAGGGTGGTCATGCTCAACCCGCGCCTGCGCTGCGGCATTCGGCGCAGGCACTCCACCGTGCTGGTGCTCGAGGAATACGGCCATCAGATAGAGCTGATCTTCACGTCGATGAAGGCGTTGGAGTATCTGACCGATGCGGTTGACGAGTGCGCCGACAAGCTGGTCAACGGGCAGGCCGGGGAGGAGTGGTGGAATCCCCGGGTGCCTGCGGATCGGCGGCGTCCGCCGGAGCCGCTGGACTTGCTGCATGAGGAGTCGCTTCTGGAGACTCCGGAGTTTGTCCGCCGCCGCACGGTGGCCGTACGCCGAGTCGGGCCTCCAGCCAAGCCCCCGGCGGCAGGGGGATAGCGAACCGGTTGCCGGGCGTCTGCGCGGCGGGGCAGACGTCCGGCTCCTCGTCCAGCAGCCGGAGGATCGCGGACCAGACATGGTAGGAGCGCATGACCCGGTGCAGCACGCCGCCGTGCGCCCACAATTCGCGGTGGCGGCTGCGGTCGAACTTCGGGCTGGACTCGATGATGCGGACGGCCTCGCGGGCCGCGCTCTCGGCAGCGCGGAACAAGCTGAGCAAACCCGGCTCCAGGGTGCGCAGGGCCTTGTAGTTGTCCTGCTGCGCCAGACGGCATTCCGGGCACCGGCCACCCTTGCCGGGACAGTAGCGCTGGTAGGATGCGCCGCAGTACGGGCAGATGCGGATTGCGCGGGGCATGGCTCCATTGTACCTGGTAGTGTAAGTCTGTACACCAATGCCCGGGTTTTGGACGCAGTTTGGACATCGGAAACCCGAATTTGGACGTCTGAAGCCGGAACTTGGATGGCGCGTGGACAGCCGCCGGATGCCAGGATTCGGACTCCGGGATCCAGACGCCGGACGCCGGTACCCGGACGCCGGATGCCGGATGCCGGACGCCCGGCTTCTGATACTGTAAGCCTGTACACCTCCGGCTGATTCTAGCGCAGGTCACAGTAGTGTAACCACGAAAGTTCGTATACTGTTGAAAACAAAGAGAATTTAGGTATTGACAGATTCTAGCATCCGGTGCATGATGGAAGCATGAAGACAGCAGAATGGCTCACAAGCAAGGCCGTTGCCACCGGCTGCCCGGTGCTCCTGTGGGGCGAGCCTGGCATTGGCAAGACCGCCCGTCTCGCCGCATTTGCGGCTGAGGCGGGCTTTTCCTTTTTCCCCGTAGTGCTCTCGCACTACGACCCCGTGGAATTCCACGGGGTCTTGTCGGTCGACCCCGAGTCCCGGCGGGTGCACCGCGCCCTGCCGGACTGGGCGGGTCCGGAGGTGTATGACCCCGGGGCGGACTCGCTCATCTTTCTCGATGAGCTTTCCACCAGCACCCCCGCCCAGCAGGCGGCGGCGCTCAAGCTGCTCAGCGAGCGCGAGCTGGGCGGGCGCAAGCTCTCCCCTCGCTGCCGCATCGTGGCGGCAGCCAACCCCCCGGAGTGCGCCGCCGGTGGGCAGGATTTGGCGGCTCCGACCGCTAATCGCTTCGCCCACGTCCGCATGGGCGCGGATGCGGACGACTTCGCCTCCCATTTCCCCTCCCTCTGGGAGGGCGTGGGCAGCGGCCTGCAGCTGCTGCCTGCGCCTGCGGACGACGATTACCTCCGCGCCCGGGCGCTGGTCGCCGCGTTCATCAAGCGGCGTCCGGCACTGCTGCATGCGATGCCCTCTGATCCCGCCGGTCAGAGCGGACCGTGGCCGTCCCCCCGGAGTTGGGACCTTTGCTCCCGGCTGATTGCCGGCGAGCGCGACAACGAGCGCGTTCTCGCCGCCGCCGCTGCAACGGTCGGCGAAGCAGCGGCCACCGAACTCGCCGCATTCCTCCGGGAGTGCGAACTCCCGGATCCGGAGGAAATTCTCGCGGATCCCGAATCGGTGCTGCTGCCGGAGCGCGGCGACATCTTGTACGCCGCAATGAGCGCCGCTGCGGCTGCTGCCATCGCCCGCCCGACCCGCGACCGCGTCCGCGCGGTCTGGGTGTACCTCCGCCGCGCCGCTGAGGCCGGGCACGCGGATGTGGCCGCCCCGGTCATCCGTCCCCTGCTCCAGGGGACCGGATCGGTCTTCTCGCCGGTATCTGAACCGGCGCTCCTCTCCCCGTTCCGCCGCGTGCTCGACGCGGCCAAGTAGCCGCCTGATGAGTCCCCCCGTGCGGCGGGGGACGAAACACGGGGCATGCCCCCGTGTCGCGGAGCGCCGCAATGAGACAGGAAATGTCCATCCTGGCCGAACTGCTGCAGCGGACTGGTCCGCTGCCTGCGGCGCTGCCCGAGTACTCGGACTGCCGCCCGGCGGCATCGTTCGGCTTCGTGCGGTATGAGCCGGACTGGGGAGTGATCCGCAGCACCAGTGAGGACTGCGGCATCCCGCCGGTCGTCCTGCTGCGCGGATCATCGCGGGCGGATGTCGACGCCGCCATCCGGCGGCTGAGTCCGGATGCGGTCATTCTGTCGCATCCGGTGGCCATACTTTCGGTGCACGACTCTGAGCCGAGCCTGCGGCTCATGCGTGACATCTACAGGACCGCACCTTGGGTGCTCGATCAGAACCCGGACATCAAGGAAAAGATCATTGCCTTCATAACCTTGGAAGAGCTGGAGGAACTATGAGCATCGACAAGTCACTGCAAGCCGAACTCGAGCGCTTGCTCCTGGCTGCAACGGCCAGGGAGCCGCTCAAATGCACCCGAATTTCGACTGCCCGTCTGGGCAGTTGCCAGTGGAACTACTGGGATGTCGTCCGCTGTCAGCTAAAGCCGACGGCGGATCGCAAGCGGCTCAAGATCCACGCGCTTGAATCCGCGCGCCGGATCTACCGCAGCATCGCGAAGGCCTTGATCGAGGCCGATACACGCTACCCGGACCGGGTATTCCTCGGCCAGGGCGTTAGCCGGGTCGATCAGGTCGACCTCGCCCGGGTCATCGAATCCGCCGCTGCCTGCAATCCGGAGTATATCGCCCGGCACCCGGAGCTGCAGCAGGCGCTCGAGGCCGTCCGCGCCGCCCGGACGTTGCAG
>Ga0308414_1000579_pt1 | contig 23434 bp, 16 predicted proteins | sample HotsprSampleOS50_FD_205667 | JGI IMG/M metagenome (GOLD analysis project Ga0308414, IMG submission 205667) | Hot spring phototrophic mat microbial communities from Octopus Spring, Yellowstone National Park, Wyoming, United States - 20090730_OS50 ...
TTGGCTGGGAAGGCGTCGGACTCTGCTCATACTTGCTGATTGGATTTTGGTATGACCGCCGTTTTGATGGCGTTGGCATTTCCACTACGACCGATGCGGCTAACAAAGCCTTCGTGATGAATCGCATCGGCGATTTTGCCATGCTTGCAGCGATGTTCCTTATTTTCCAGCGCATTCACACGCTTGATTTCAACGCAATTTTGGCGCAACTCTCCGCTTTTGACGACACACATCTTTTCTGGATTACTCTGCTGATTTTCATCGGTTGCACGGGCAAATCGGCACAGATTCCGCTTTATACATGGTTGCCTGATGCTATGGCTGGTCCAACTCCGGTTTCTGCGCTTATCCATGCGGCTACGATGGTGACCAGTGGCATCTACCTGATTTCACGCTTGGCACCGCTCTACACGCTGGCTCCATCGACCATGACGCTCATCGCCGTAATTGGCGCTCTGACGGCTATCATCGCCGCGACGATTGCCCTTGCGCAAAACGACATCAAGAAGGTTTTGGCATACTCGACAGTGTCGCAGTTAGGGTATATGTTTTTGGCACTGGGCGTTGGCGCATTCTCGGCGGCGATGTTTCATTTGGTTACACATGCTTTCTTCAAAGCTTGTTTGTTTTTGGGCAGCGGCTCGGTTATCCACGCTTTGGAAGATGAACAAGACATTCGCAAAATGGGTGGCTTGCGCACCGCCATGCCTGCAACGTCCATCACATTCTTTGTTGGTTCGTTGGCGCTGTCGGGTTTTCCTCTTACGGCTGGATTTTTCAGCAAGGATGAAATTCTCATGCATACTTTTGCTTCTGGTCAGACACTACTTTATGCCATCGGCATTCTTACCGCTGGGTTGACGGCATTTTACAGCATGCGACTCTATACCCTGACCTTTTTAGGCTCTGCTCGATACAACTCACACCAACATCCTCACGAATCGCCTTTTACCATGACCTTGCCACTGTGGATTTTGGCGGCACTTTCAGTGTTGGGCGGCTTGCTTAATTTGCCAGCGGTCTTGGTTGAGCATGGTGTTCTACACAGTTGGCTGCTGTTGCCTGATGTTACGCATTCCATTTCGCATGCTGCCGAGTGGATTTTGCTTGGCACCTCAAGTGTGATTGCAATCGGCGGGCTATTTCTTGCTTATTCAATTTACTCGAAATCTCCGCTGGAAGCTGAAAGCGGCTGGCGTCTTCTGCTTGCCAAAAAATACTATATTGACGAGCTTTATGATATTCTCGTTGTCAAGCCCTTTCAAGGTGTGCTTGCACGCAGCAGTGATGCGATTGAGCGGCTGTTTTTGGATAACACATTCAACGGTTTGGGAACAGTTATGCTTGCTTTAGGACAAGCCCTGCGGCGTTTACAGTCAGGTGTGGCGCAAAGTTATGCGATTGCCATCACATTCGGCTTGATGGTTATCCTTACTTTTATACTGTTCAACATTTCATAGCACGATTTGTTGGTAGGCTATGTCGGAGTTGTTGAAATGGGAGAGAACAATAGACCATGGCAGAACGTCAATCCAATACATCGCCCCACAGTGTGAGCTCTGCTTCATCTGATACGTCTCAAGTCTCGCGCTTTTCAGCACCGAGCTCAAATAATGCTATCCCCAGTCTTTTTTCAGAAGCATACGGTGAGCTTTCTCGTCAGTTTTATCCTCGTTCTCCTAAGCTGCTATCTGATGACTTGCAATCTGAACTGCAAGCCTTGCAGCGCATACATTCTGTGCCAGACCAGTTGCGTCTTGTTTGTTCTGCGCTTACGCAAATGCTATCTGTGTCATTTGCGGCAGCAGCTGTGTTTAAGCCAGACTTTTCAATTTGTTGTGCGCATTTTCATTCGCTGCAAGCTCATGATGCGCAGCGTGCGGCTTTTCTTGAGCTGCTTTCCCAGCCTGCTCACCATCTTCAAGAGTTCTACGATGCCCTTTCTCGGCAGAAGAAGTATCGGTTTCAAAACGCTTACTGCTTTGAAAAACATGACATAGAAACAACACTCGGCGCACTCTGTTTGCCTTTACCTTTTGTGGAGCTTATCTCTGCTCCTACTCCAGCCGCAATGCCCGCAAACAAGTCACGTTCTTTGCTTGACCCCGTTCGTCAGAAATCTGGCTTTGCATCTACGGCGTTTGCTTTGCGCAAAATTCCGCTCGAGATTCTTTTCATGTTCTACAACAGTAGCGCTCGCCAAAAAGCCAGCGGCGCCTACGCTGTGATGCTACCTCTACGCAAATCTGACAGTTCACTTTTCGGCACCATCTTTATCGGTGAAAGTCTGCGGGATATGGCGTTTTCTCAAGAGCAGGTTTTAGAGTTGCAGCAGGTCATTGATGGCTTTGTTCGTTCTGTTGGATTGACTATAGAGCAGGCGCTACAGGCTTTCTCAAGTAATTTAGAAAGCCAAGTTTCAGCGGCGTCGTCGTCTTCTGCAGCGCTCTCCACCGTTGCAGATAACGCACCTGTGCCACCCAACGCTGCGCCAGCCGTTGATACACCCTTTATCTCTGATTCAGAGAGCGGCACAACAAATTTTTTGGAGCTCATCTTGACCATTTCTCAACAGATTAGTGAACAGACGACGATTGAAGCCAAAGTCCAAGTTTTTGGCTACGCATTGGTTAATCTATGTGGCTTTTCTCACTGCGCGGTTATGCTTTTTCAGCAATCCGATGAGCTCCCGCAAATGCAGCTTTATAGTGCTTCCAACGCACCGCCTCTGCGTCCTTTTTTGTCCGAGAAATTTGTCTTGCCGCGCTACCTTTGTGATTTTATTGCCTCATCTCCCACGCTGCAAGTTGAGCACATCTACTGCCTTAGTGGTACACAAATTTCTGCCATTCAATCTGCACTGGAAAACGGCATCAAAGTTCCAGATGAGTGGCTCTCTTCTACGCTTTGCCGTCATCAATTAGAGCGCTTTTTTTACGACCGTGATATTGGATTGTTCCTCTTTTTGCTCTCTGGCAATACGGTCTTAGGCTACATTACGCTCGAGCTTGATGCGCCGTCAGATGATGTTCATCACCGCACGGCGTTTTTACAGCATCAATTGCGGATTGCTTCGCTTTTAACCGATATTATTGCTCGCGATATTTCTCGCCTGCAAGCGCAATCGGAGTGCAAACAATATGCTATACAAAACAAAACCCTGCATGAGCTTTTAGATTTACTCTTCACTACTAGCTTGCGCATACAGTCTGCAAAAAACATCTCCGAAAAGTTTGCTATTGCTTCTGAAGCGATAGCCTTAGATCTAGGCTTTACCTCTGCTTCTATTGTTTTGTATGACCGCACGGGGCATATTACACACGCTCACAGTTTCGTTCATCCACAAGCCGATGTCAGGCATGAACAAATGCGGTTTGAGCGGCGCTACCGAAAAGGGGCTCCAGTTCCCTTGCGCACCTTAAGTATCATTTTTTCTTCCAGCTTTTCTGCAGGATATTGCTATGCCTTCGATAGCTTGCAGATACGCGCTGCCGCTTACAATCCTGCGATGCACTTAGGCACCCGCCTCTTGCAAGAATATTTTAGTGGCAATGAACATGTTGGACTGATGTTCCCACTGCTGACCGAAAACAAAGAGCTAACTGGCTTTATTCGCTTGGGCAAGTGGATGCTGCCCGCCGATGAACAGCTCACTGCTGAGTTTGTTGAACGCACCAAAATTATTGCTCTTTTTGCCGAACGTCTCTCGCAAGATTGCTCTCTCATTCAACTCGAAGCGCAGCGCGAGCAGGAAATGGCTGCCAAACTGCGCCTCAGCAAAACCTTAACACATCTCTTTGAAAGCAGTAGCCTCATCTCACAAGCCACTTCGCTTAGCCAGAAGCTTCATCAGCTCACTCATACACTCGTCAGCGCCGCGGATTTCGACTTTGTTGGTGCTGTGCTGTATGACTCTGCTGGCAATGTGCGCTATGGCTCAAGTGCGGTCTCCAGTAGCGTCCCCAGCCAGTTGCAAACCCTTATTCAAAATGCTTTTCGTCCGGGCTCAAAACTCCGTCCTGAAGCCTATACTGCCATTTTCCAGAACGACTCATTTCGAATCTCCCCGCTGAAAGTCTATTGCTGCGATTTACGACAAGTCAAGACGCTGATGAATATCTCATCACTTTCTGCTCCCGGCACAGAACATGGAGGGATGATTGAAATCAAAGATGAGGCATCACCAACTGACGGTCACCATAACTTTGTCCAGTATTTTCAACTCAAGCAGGCTCATTCGCCTGACGCTGACTACTACACATTGGTTGTTCCCCTCAATGTTGGCGCAAAAACAGACCTGCAAATCTCTGGCTTCGTCTCCCTTGGCAACTTCATCGATTGCAAAGACTTGAACGAAGCCATGACGCGCCTTACTGCCATTGACCTTTTTATCAGCGTCGTGGAAGCGGATTTAACCAACTTTTTGCTCACAGAAAACCTTGCTCAAGAATCTCAAGACCTGTTCCAAAAAAGTCTGTTCATTCAGCGGCTTTTGGAACTTGATGTGCAGCTTGCTCAGCCCATCTCGGTGCATGAAAAAATCAAAATGGTCTGTGAGCGCTCCGTTGAGCAGTCAAGTTTTCGTTATGTGCTTTGTGCGCTGATTGATAAGAATAAACAGCAACTGACCGACTTTTATTACATGGAACATCCAGAGCTCATCGCATGCTCTGATGACCAGCCCAGTAAATCTATTGCTCCGCTTATTCAAAGTTACTCTCAAGGTGTAGCCATCTATAATCCATTGTTCTTAGAGCTCTCTATGAGCGAACAAAATCGCGTAAAAAGCGCTGGCAATGCTTACTGCTATGATTTGCGGTGGCTTGAAAACGAGATGCGTCGGCGCGCTCATATCCCTGACCCTGAACTTGAGCCGTTGCCAGCACTTTCTCCTGAAGAAGCCTTTGCTGTATTCTGTGGTCATATTGAGCGTGAAGATCACCTCATCAATTTCATCATTCCGCTTGTTAGCTCTCAAGGCAAGCTCTTTGGCTTCCTTTCTCTTGGCAGAATGCTTTCTCGAGTTAAAAAATCCGTTCAAGAAGTTTTGGATGATGTGCGCCTCATTGAACTTATTGCCAGTAGCTTAGCCACTCATCTTGAGAACATGGAGCTCAACACGAGCCTGACGGTATCGGAAGCTAAGTTTCGCAATATTGTTGAAAATGTCGAGTATGGCTTTATCATTTTTGACCAGAATGGGAAAATTGAGTATGTCAATGCGGCGCTCAAACGTCTGCTCAACCGTGGCAATGACCTGCTGATTGGCTATTCACTTGAAGACATTGCTCACCCCAGTTCCGTGGAAGCTGTGAGGCGACAACTCCATTTGCTTTTCTCAGGCAGTGTGTCTTCTGAAGAAAATATTTTACTCGTTACCAGCACTGGCGATGCCATCCCTTTCAGAATCTCTGCTGAACCGCAGCTTATTCTTCGTGCCAGTGGTGAAGTCTCTATCACTGGTGCCTTTGCGGTGCTTGTCGATATGCGCAAGCAATTGGAACTTGAGCGGCAGCGCAAAGAGCTGGAAACCATTCGTAACAACTTCTTTGCCATGATAGTCCATGATATGAAAGTACCGCTCTCTGCCATCTTCGGCTACAGTGAAATGCTTAAGCAGACAGATTTAGCCTCCATGCCGCTCGATAAACTGCGCAACATTATGGACCAAATCTACCTTTCTTCTTCTAACATCACTCGCTTGGTGCAGGAAATTTTGGATTTCTCCAAGTATGAATCGCGCATGGTGAAGTTAGACCTCACCAAGAGCAATCTTGAACTCTGTATTGACTTGGTGTTAGAACAAAATCATTTTGATTTGCAAGCCAAGGGTATCACAGTCAAAAAATTTATTGCCCCTGAAGATTTCTTGTTCTACTTTGATTTTGACAAGGTGGCACGCGTTATCAACAACCTTGTTAGCAACGCCATTAAGTTCTCTTACCGCAATTCACAGATTGAGGTGCGCTTAGAAAAGGTCTTAGAGCACTTTGCGCCTTTTGCAAGAGTGATGGTAATTGACTACGGCGAAGGTATCCCGTCCGATGAAGTTGAGTTTATCTTTGATGCGTATCGGCAAGCCAATTCCAAGCATGGCTCACGTGGCACTGGACTTGGTCTTTCGATTGCCAAACAAATCGTTGAGCTACATGGCGGCAAGATATGGGCGGAATCCCAGCTGGGCAAAGGCACAACGGTCTCTTTCACGCTACCGATGCATAACCATCTCCCCGAGAAATTTTTACACTAAGCAATTCGCTCGGCAACGCTTTTGCCCTGCACAAAGAGCAACAGGTAATCTTCACTGCCTGTTTTGCTGCATGTTCCCGACAGATTGAATCCACCAAATGGATGCACACCAACCAATGCGCCCGTGCATTTGCGGTTGAGATACAAATTGCCCACAAAGAACTCCCGCTCTGCACGCTCTAATTTTTTTGCATTTCGGCTATAGACACTTCCCGTCAGCCCATACTCTGTGTCGTTGGCAATTTGCAGGGCTTCATCAAAATCTTTGGCTTTGATGCACGCCAACACCGGACCAAAAATTTCTTCTTGCGCAATCCGAGCATGCGGCATGACGTCTGCAAAGACCGTTGGCGCAATGAAGTATCCTTTGCTCTTGTCGCAAGTTCCTCCTGCAATCAGCCGTCCTTCTTTTCTGCCGATGTCAATATAGGCTCGGATTTTTTCAAATGCGCGCTCACTCGATACTGCCGTTACAGAGGCGTTACTTTCCGCATCACCGACTTTCAAGGTTTCCACTTTTTTTACCAGTCGGTCTAAGAACTTGTCATAGACTTTTGCATCGATAATTGCACGTGAGCAGGCTGAACACTTTTGTCCTGAAAACCCAAATGCTGATACCACTACACCTTCCACGGCCGCTTCAAGGTCGGCGTCTCGGTCAATGATAATTGCATCTTTGCCGCCCATTTCGGCAATGACACGCTTTATCCATTTTTGCCCTTCTTGCATTTTCGCCGCCACCTCGTTGATGCGCAGCCCTACCGCTTTTGACCCCGTAAAGGCAATGAATCGGGTTTTAGGATGCGCCACCAATGCTTCACCGACCTCTGCACCACCATGCAGCAGATTTAGCACGCCCTTTGGCAAGCCTGCCTCATCCATCACTTCATAAAACATTTGTGCAATGAGTGGGGCATCAGGCGAAGGCTTGAGAACGACACTATTTCCGGTCACCAAAGCGGCGCTGGTCATTCCGCAGAGAATTGCCAGTGGAAAATTCCACGGCGGTAGCACCACTCCCACGCCTAATGGGATGTAGACCATCTTGTTTTTTTCTTTGCCTAACCACTTTGGCGCTGGGGTCACGGCTTGCTCTTCGGCAAGTTGCATCGCACTGCGGGCATAATACTCCAGAAAATCAATGGCTTCGGCAGTATCCATGTCGGCTTCCGCCCAGTTTTTGCCGACCTCAAAGACCATTGCGGCTGAAAACTCATGCTTGCGTCGGCGAATTTTATCTGCGGCTTTTAGCAGCAACTTGGCGCGCCACTTTGCTGGGGTGTATTTCCAGTATTCGAATGCTTCCGATGCCGCTTCAATCGCCGCATGAGCATCATCGATGGTGCTCTTTGCAAATGTGCCCACAACTTGTCGGTAGTTGCAGGGGTTGACCGAGATAATTTTTTCATCGCGCCAGATTTCTTTGCCGGCAATCATGGCAGGATAGTTGCCACCGAGTTGAGACCTTATCTTTTCCAGTGCGCGTTCCATCGCTCGGCGATTTGCGGGTTCATCAAAGTTTGTCGGGGGTTCGTTGACGAACTTGTGCAGCTTTGCGTTTTTGTGTTTTGCTTTAGCGCTTTTTTTGTTTTTCATTGCCGCTGTGTGTGAAGAGTTGCTGTTCTTGTGTGAGGCATAAACATAGCAAAAGTCATCAAAACTCACTACAAGGGACTCAAGCAGAAGCGATATGGTGGGGAAATTTGGCCGCAAGCTCTGCGCTTAGGGCTTGAATTCTCCTCTGAAAACCTTTGCTGGGTCAACTTCAAAGCGTGGTTCTAACTCTGACTTAATAATGTTCTCGAAGGCTTCTTTCTGACTATTCTGCACACGGATAATTGCCACATTTCGTCGGACTGTCTTCTTGCCCTTGACGGTTACCACGCTATTGTAGAAGAAGTGATACTCCACAAAGTTTTTTCCAGCTTTGGCAAAGTAGTCTGTGATAGCTCCCCATTTCAGCAAGGCATTGCGGCGTGAGTTGACGCTCAGGTAAATGCCGTCGCTGGTCAGCAGACGCTGCTCCGATGCCCAAGCGCCCAAGAACCAGAAGATGCTGGCTAAGAAGTAAAAGCCAAACTTGATTGCCGAGTTTTCATCTCCAATGCTATATGCGATGGCTGCGCAAATGACCTGTACGAGCGCATAGATGCTGGGCATCAGCGGATAGCCCCAGAGCGCCCCATGCCGAACCGCCAACTTCACTTGCTTGATGCGGAAGCGATTGATGAGGGAAACTAATGCAAACAGGGGCATGAGCAATATCACAATGAAAAAGAAGTAACTCTCTATGGTCATCACGAGACTTTTCAAGTCCATAACAATTTACTCCCGACAAAGTTTGTCTTGTCCATTTTTACCTTACCTTGAATTTACTTTAGCGTAATAATTTTTCAAGGGCATAATTCGTTTTTTTCATCCAAAAATTTCTCCTCTCTCTCTTTCGGCTGTGCCCAGCCGCACAAGGCAGACTGCAAGCGCCACTCTCTTGGCGAACGTTTCCACTCATACCGCTTTTTCTATCTTGAGAACTTTGCCGCAACAATTTTTTACAATCTCAGAATGTCTTAAATTAGTAAGTTATTTTCAGGGGGGAAGTTTCGTTTTCTGGCGATTCAACCTTCATCCTCATCAAAACATCTTGAAACTGAAAAAAGCCCTTTATGCGCTTCGAGCAGAAAACTTTAGAGAATGGGGTCATCAAGACAGGGGCACATAGCAACGATTCTTTACACTCAACCGTGTCGCGTCAGCGTTTTCTACCCGCGCTTGATCCTAAGCAACTCTCGCTGGCTTATCAGTATTGCAGTAAGGTCTCATGGAAACATGCCAAAACTTTCTACTTTGCCACTCACTTTTTGCCTGCACATAAGCGTTTTCCCGTGTATGCGGTTTATGCCCTCTGCCGCTATGTCGATGATTTAGTTGACCGCTCTGACGAGACGCGTCAGTCGCTCACCAAAGAAAAAATTCTTGCCCTGCTCAATCAGTGGCGTGCTGATCTTGATTCCTGCTATAATGGTCTTATCGTTGATCACCCCATCATGATGGCGTGGTATGACATGCTCCAGCGCTATTCTATCCCCAAGTCTTTACCGCTGGAGCTGATTGATGGCGTGTGCATGGATTTGAAGACCAGCCGTTACCAGACCTTTGATGACTTGTATGTCTATTGTTACAAAGTCGCTTCCGTTGTAGGATTGATGACTTCAGAAATTTTTGGCTACTCCAGCACCGATGCCTTAGACTATGCCATCAAACTTGGCATTGCCATGCAACTGACCAACATTTTGCGAGATGTCGGTGAAGATGCACGCCGCGGTCGGATTTACATACCGCTTGAAGACTTGGAGCATTTTAAGTACACCGAGCAAGATTTGTTCAACAACATTCTTGATGAGCGCTTTGTTGCGCTGATGCAATTTCAGATTGAGCGTGCGCGTCACTACTATGCGGACGCCGATACGGGTATTCCTCTTCTCTCCAAAGACAGCCGCCTTGCGGTGCGCATCAGTAGCGTCAATTACAGCAAGATTCTCGACTGTATTGAAAAAAACAAATACGATGTCTTTTCTCGCCGCGCATATGTCTCTTTTGCTGGAAAGATTCTAAGTTTACCTTACCTTTGGCTTAGCACCGCTCTTTCCTGATACCCGTTCATTCGTGGTATCTTGGAGAGCTTAGTGGAGAAAGGAGAATAGCTATGGAAGTCATTGGTAAATCGCGCGGTCAAGTGATACTTGACGGCAGCTTAGACCGCGTTTATCCGTTTTTCGCCGACCAGAAAAAAATCCTCTCTTTCAATCCCTTCTGTAAAGAGGTTTCGCCGACCGAGCTCGACCATGTATATCGCTGGGATTTTGAGATTACTGACCCACAGTCTCATCCCATTCACCTCATTTTTTTCGTCGAGCAAATTGAGCATCCTTGGCCTGATTCTTCAGGGGGACAAATTTTTTGGAAAGACTATCCTGTCATTGTTGAGGGCGAGATGCCCGACGAACACACTTTTATTGGCAAAGCACAGGGCGAGATGCTTTTGAAACCGCTGTCGCTCCATCAAACCTTTGTTGATGTGAGCATGAAAATCCATGTTGATTTTGCGGTGCCTATACTTTTGAAGTTTTTTCCTGAACCTGTTATCAAGCTCATGTCAGAGGCCGCCATGAGTTTGGGCATGCAGCATGTCTCACGCAAGATGCTGGAGCGTATCCGTCAGGAATTTCAATGTACGGTATTGGACGCCACTAATTTTGGTTCTGCTGTCGTGCGTGATTAAATTTGGCAATGATTGCCTTGCGGCTCACTTGCTTTGGGTTTTTGAAAAATTTCGTGAGAGCTGTATATTTGCGGCTCTTTTGGGCGCAATTGCACCCGTAGCTCAGTTGGATTAGAGCATCTGACTACGAATCAGAAGGTCTGAGGTTCGAGTCCTCACGGGTGCACCTCCCCTCACTTGCACGCTTCATGCACAGACCGGCGCAGGCGATTGAAGTTGGATGCTGGGTAGAGCGGTGCACGGACTTGTTAGCGGCGGGCGGTCGTCAGTGTGTCATTGAGGAGTAGCCAAGTGGTAAGGCACCTGACTCTGGATCAGGCTACCGCAGGTTCGAATCCTGCCTCCTCAACAGTATTTTCCCCAACACTTCACCACAAGAAAATAGACCCTAAGTGCAAGAAAAATCACAGCTTACAGAATCCGCCTTTCTATGCTGATACTTTGCCGTTTTGCAATCGTGGTATTTTTCTGCCAGAGGGGTTGTCAGGACTTTCATTAGCGCAGCACCTGTGTGGTTTCTGCCATCTTGAACTGACGAATCGCATTCTGCAGTTGCTCTGCTTGGGTGATAAGGTCTTGTGAGAGCTGGTTAATCTCTTCTGAGGCGGCTTTGTTTTTGATGGCGGTTTCGGAGAGTGTCTCGACAGCTCTTAGCATTTTCTGTCCAGTGGCGCGCTGCAATTCTGTTTGCTCTATCATTTGTGAGGTGCGAATGGTCATGTCGGTGGTTTTCATTGTTACCTGCTGTCCGCTTCGCATTTGCGCATCGATTAGTCCTGACAGGCGGCTCATAATGCCGCTTGAGCGTGAGTAATACTGGGTAATTTTGTCTAAAGTTTTTTCGGCATCTTTTACCACTGCCATGCTATCGAGTGCCGCTTGATTGGTTTCAACCACGGTGTCGACAATTTTCATCACATTTTGGCGAATTTCCAGAATCATGTTTTGAATTTGCTGTGCTGCCGACGATGATTGTTCTGCCAAGTTGCGTATTTCAGAGGCTACGACGCGGAAGCCTTTGCCCGCTTCGCCTGCAATAGCCGATTCAATGGAGGCATTGACGGCAAGCAGGTTTGTTTGTTTAGCGGTTCGTGCGGCAATGTCGGTTGTTCCGGTTACTTCTCGTGTGTTGCGCTCCAGCACTTGAATCTGACTAATTAGCCCTTCCAGACGCTCTGAGATACCTAAAATTGCCTGACTAATTTGCTCAATGCCAAACCGTCCGCCTTGCACTTCATTGATGACTTGGCTGAACACTTGGTTTGCATCTTGAACATTGCGAGCTGCCTCTTGCACCGTGCTAATCAGGTCTTCAATTGCTGTTCTTGTCTCACGCACGTTAATCGTTAGCCCTTGAACATCTTCTGTAACCGCGTTGAGAGACAGGTTCATTTTTGAGATGGTCTGCGTAACATCTTTGATGGTCAGGTTTTGATTTTCGGCGCCTTTGGCAATGTTGGTTGCCGTGTTGCTAATATCCAGAGCTACCTGATTGAGTTTCATGGTCAGGTCGACAATTTCGCGCACAGTGTCCTTTACACTATCGACCAGTGTGTTGAAATATGCGGTAATTTCACCTAACTCATCGGGTTTATCATAGAGTAGCCGCTCAGAGAGGTCTCCTTGTGCCACTCGTGAGGCGGTATTGGCAATTTCTCTGATTGGGTCGACGATAGTTCTTTTCACAGTCAGGAACAGTAGCCCTACAATCCCTACGCCACTGAGTAGCACCGTCAGCACGATGAGCAATGTATCGTATAAGCGGCTTTCTCGGAATTCTTTTGCGGGTACAATAATTGAAACTGCGCCACGCAAGTCTCCGACTTTATAGCCGTATCCTGTTTCATAATTTTTTTGAACATACTCTGGCGCATTTGCTTTATCGCCGTGGCATGTTAAGCAGGCTTTTTTGACGATAATCGGCTGTGTGTAGCGGATGCCCTCTTGCCCATTTATTTTGGTCTCGCTCCATATTGCCACTTCTCTGCGCAATTCGGTCTCTGGCAACCCGCGCATACGGTTTTCAATCATGCGCTGCTGCAATTTTGCCAAGAGATTTTCTTCTTCGTTGTCAGCTGGTTTATTGCGAATGTTGCGGAAGTTTTGGGTAATCTGGCGCACCTCATAGCCTTTGGGGAGGATGGTCTCGGCTGTAGAGCCTGGTCTCTGAGCCACACTTGGGTTGTAGTGTATCATCATTAGCAATGTGCGACTCGTGTCGTTTAGCTCGGCATGGGATTTGACAAATGCCTCTGCGTTGAAAGCCCACATTTCTTGAAGGGTTTCTGCCGCTTGGATGAGTTTGCCTTCGAACTCGCTCTGCACCCTTGATGCATGGCGATTCTGGAATACTACGGCTGTTATGGTCAGCAATATGGTAACGGTTACTGCCAGTACGATAAGCAGTCTCCTGTCAAGGCGGTTATTTCGTTCCTCCATAGAAAATGTATGTCGCAAGGCATTCGAAGGCTGCGCCGTAGAGGCCGCAGCCTTACTTTGTTGGTATAGCTTAACTATTTACTTTGGTGAGAATTGGCATACGTTCAAACTTGTAACCCAGTCCTTTCATTGCCTTCACCATTTTTTCTGTCTCTTGTGTCAAGCGCTGTTTTGTCTCGGCGATGGATTTTGACGATATACCAATCTCTGTATTGAAATACTCCAGCACAGCCTTGCTTAGGGCGTCGAGCTGCGCTTCAGCTTCTCCTTCTACCACCAAGCCTGTAATGCTTTTTTCGTCTGGTGTAATGGCGTAGCGGAAGCTGAAGTCAATAAAGTTCAAGATATTGGGGTTTTGTGCACTTCTCACGTCGGTGGAGCGATAGCGCTCAATAAAGTCGCGCACGATGAGGTCGGGTCGTACTTTATTGGCTTCTTGCAGGACTTCTGCAAAAGCTTTGGTGTATTCAATTCGAAGCGAGCTATTTCTGAATGGCACGTCGGCTTTCATGGCGTCCATTCGTTTTTGCCAGAGGTCGATGGTGTCAATAAATTTCTTGAAGCGCTGGTTTTCGAGTTTTATTCGCTCGGCTTCATCCTTTGCCGTCTGTTCTTTCTTGTCAGGGGTCTGGTAGCGTGCACGCAATTGCTTCATGTCGGATTTGAAGCGCCGTTCAATAAACTTGTCGGCATACGCAGCATCTTTTTTGCGGAGCGTGAGCAGGAAATCCACGCCATCGTTTTCTACCAGTGGCAACGGCACTTTGATGTATCGGCAAGCCTCATCGAGGCGATTGACTTCGATGTAGAAGTTTGCCAGCGCAATTTGATAGGGATAGTAGTTGATATCCGACGCAAAGGTCATGAGCCAGTAAAACTCTTTGCGCGTAGGATTGACTTCTTTTTGCGCTTTTTCTTTCCAGTAGAAGCTCTTTTGTGCCTTATCTTCTGGCGCAGGCACCTTAATTTTTTTGAACAATCCTGCCTTGATGTATGCCGGTCCGCCAACGCCGTCGCGCTCGATGAGCTTATCAATCACGGCTTTCATATCTTGGCGCAATTTTTCTTGCCCTGGAAGCACTTGCTGGTCAAGCGCATTGTAGAGGTGCATCACGGCGCTTAGTTTATGGTCGACTTGTTCGTCGCCTTTGGTCGTTTTGACTTTCTCGAGATAGTCGTAGGCAATCCGATAGTTGCAGTCGAAGAGGATTTCGTCTTGACGGCGCACAATGGCATCTGAGCGTTTTCCGACCCCTTGCTTGAAGCGGATGTTCAACGCCAGTGCGACGGCCAGTGCCTTAAAGTAATCTTTGTTGCGATAGTGCTGCTCGACTTCGAACATCTTGGCTTCTTCATCAATGCCCTGCTCGAGCTCTTCGTCGATTTCCAAGACGATTTTATCGCCGTCGATGCGCAAGAGTTCTTCGGTATCGGTGTTAAAGACAGCGGCAGCCGCTTTCTCGTCGGCTAAAATATCACCAAGGACGCTTTCAAGGTCTAATCCCAGCAGGTTGTCTGCGCCGCCATCGCTGTCATCGTCTAAGAATGAAGAAGACGGTTTGGCGGGTGTTGCTGCAGCGCTTGCGGCCTTTGCGGCGATAGTTTTTGCCGCCGCTGGGGCTTCTTCACGCTTTGGTTTATCTTTAGCGACCTCATCCAGAATTCCCAGATACTCCTTGAGCATGCTATCACTGATTGAGGTATTTCTCACATAATCGAGTAATTTTTTCTGCTCCTCATAAAGCGTCTTGAGGAAATCGTTATCACTATTGGTTTTCAAGGCTTGCTCCAAGTCGACCACATTGGAGAGAAGCTTTTCAATCAACTGCGCCCGCAATGCTGCATTTTCCCTTGTGTTCATATCGTTTTGCTGTAGAAATTTAGGTTGCTAAATCACTGGAACTGCATCAGCTCTTTGGTACTCAGTAGTTTTTCGGTGTCTATCAAGATGACGTCGTTTTCGCGCCCTTGCTCACCCGGTCTTGTAAAGAGACCTCTTGAAAACTGCGAGATGTAGGCCAGCTCGCCATCTGCGGCATTAATCCTGACCACGTTGCGTTCTGCGACGCGTAGCACATCCAAGACCGAATCTACCAGAAACCCGATTGAGTAGAGCTCGCCGCGCACGATAATCATTTTTTCTGCCGCCCGCTCCCGACGTGTTTTTTGCCGTCGCACATTGATTCCCAGAATCTTTCGCACATCCACGACGGAGGTAATTTCTCCACGCACGTTGCAGATTCCGAGAATATAATCAGGCACACTGGGCACGGGCGTAATGCGTGGCACATCAAGAATGCCTTCAATATCCACGACACGAAACGCCACTTCTTTCTCACCCAGCAGCATCGCGATATACTGCTCTCGCTCTTCTTCCTCGCTTTCCTGCAGACGTGCTTTATCAGCCTCTATGCTGCCCATCCACCTTAGCGCGTCGCTATCTAAGGTGTTCAAATCCTCGAGGCGGATTTCACCGTTCGGCGTTCTTATGTTTTTCTCGCTCTCCATCGACATCGTTCAACAGGTTAGGTGACACGGCTGGGGTTTTGCACTCATCGGCAACATGCTTTTTCCACTACGATGGCGCCAAGGCTTTATTGACCGCCGAGACCAGCTCTTCTTCATTGAATGGCTTGACCAGATAAGCAATGGCACCCTGTTTCATTCCCCAGAATTTATCGCTATCCTGATTCTTGGAGGTAATCATGATGACAGGGATTTTTGCCGTCTCCGGCATTTTCTTGAGATTGCGGCACACTTGGAAACCATCTTTCTTTGGCATCACTACGTCAAGCACGATAATATCGGGCTTGAGTTCCACTGCTTTGGCTTCGCCTTCTTCACCATCGTTGGCTTCTACAATTGTGTAGCCCAATGCCGTCATGACTTTAGCAATGATGGTACGCTCTACGGCACTGTCATCGATAATAAGGACTTTTGGCATACAGTTAAATAAGATTTAATTAACTGGCAACAGGTTCCGTTTTCTTCAAAAATCTTTCGACAACTTGTAGGAGCTCTCCATCTTTGAAGGGCTTGGTGATGTAATCATTTGCTCCAGCATGTAACCCCAAGTTCTTATCAATTTCAGCGTCTTTGGCGGAGAGCATGACAATCGGCGCATCTTTGATGGCTTCATACTCGGCATCGGTGCGAATGGTTTTGCAAATTTTCAGTCCAGTCGTATCAGGTAGCATGACATCGAGCAGAATGAGGTCGGGGCGATGTTCCCGAGCTAATTCCAGCGCGGCTTTTCCATTTTCAGCGGTAATCAGGCTATAGCCTGTTTCCGATAGCGCCAGTTGAATCGTCTTGAGAATGACTTTGCTATCATCGACGGCCAGAATTTTCTTTCTCGTGTCTTTTTGACCTTCTACCAGTTCAATCCATTTTCCATCGAGCAGCACGACCAAGCTCTTGAGGACGGTTACTTCCTCCAGTCGGAGCTTGAGTGCCAGCGTCTTAATATCGGTTTTGCCATCGATAGCCAGAAAGACTTTCCACTCTACCAACTTCAGGGCGATTTCATTCATTTCTTCATCGCCGCGCTTTGTTCGGCGTGGCACGGCATCCATGTTCGGAATGCGTTGCCGCACCAGCTCTAATTCATCTACCTTGACCGATGCCGTCAGCATGATGCCTTGAATATCGACGCCATTGCTCAAGCCTTGAACCGTCAGTGGCGCATCAGGGTCGAAAGAGACTTTTGCACTTTTTTCTTGAAGCAGTGAAGTAATGACGCGCTCAATTTGGATACGGATAGCTTTGACCAGCTTGGGCGCATCGACCTTTTTCATTGCCAAGAGAATTTGCTCAATGCGCTTGTCGCGGTGCTGCTTCTGGTAGGCAATTGCTTGGTCTAAGTCGGCGCGTGTAATCATGTTCTCTTCTAAGAGAATTGCGCCCAAATCTTCCGAACCCGTATCGACGGCAATGACGAGTCCGTTTCTAAAAAACACCTTCTTTTGCACATCACCATCGTCTAATGCCACAATCATTGCGCCAGTTTTTTTCATCTGGCGAATGAGCTGAAGCATCTCCGTAATCGTCCATCCCTTGATATTTCCTACAAACGACATAGCAGGACTCTAATTTTTCGTGAGGCGGTTTGATTTAATGATTGTTCAAGCGTTCCTGATACAGAGCGCACGCTACTGTGCAGCGTGTTGCGAAGCACTACTTTGATACCAAATATATCTTTTGGCGTGATAAAAGTCAAACATAGTGATGCGTTTTGCTCTTCTCTTTGCTACGCTTAGTTTATACGACTACACTTTTTCATAGAGGTTTTGGCAACCCCATAGTTTTTTCACTATATTTTTGTTTCTTCAAGTCATGCAGATTGAACGCCTCAAAGGCAATCCTAAACCCGAAGGAATCAATGGGAAAAGTTATTGCTATCGCAAATCAAAAAGGTGGGGTAGGCAAGACCACGACGGCTATCAACCTTGCCTCCTCAATTGCTGCCGCTGAGATGACGACCCTACTGATTGATATTGATCCTCAAGCCAATGCAACCTCTGGCTCCGGCACGCAAGTCAATGATGAGACAAAGACCATCTACGAAGTCCTGATTGAACATGTCGATATCGAGGATGTGATTCAACCTTCGGTGATGCCGTATATGGATATTGTCCCTTCACACATCAACTTGGTTGGCACAGAAATTGAGCTTATCGATGTGCCCGAACGCGAGAAAGTGATGCTCAAAGCCTTGCAACGCGTGCGCAAAAAGTATGACTACATTCTGATTGACTGCCCGCCTTCACTTGGGCTGATTACGCTGAACTCTCTGACGGCGGCAGACTCTGTGCTTATTCCCGTTCAGTGCGAGTATTATGCGCTCGAGGGTCTGGGTCAGCTTCTCAACACCATCAACATTGTGCGCAAACACCTTAATCCCACACTTGAAATTGAAGGCGTTCTGCTGACCATGTATGACAGTCGGTTGCGGCTTTCGAACCAAGTTGCTGAAGAGGTCAGAAAGTATTTCAAGGAGAAGGTCTTTAACACGCTGATTCGTCGCAATGTTAAAATATCGGAGGCGCCCAGCCATGGCAAGCCAATTATTCTCTATGATGCGCAGAGCTTGGGCACGAAAGATTACATGGACCTTGCATATGAAATGTTTGAGCGCGATGGCATTGAGAAATTCAGCAAGAAAAAAAACATTAACGCTGATACTGCTGCCGTTGCCAGCCCGCCTGCTGCATCTGAGACGCCAGCGCCACACCTTTCAGGCGGCAACGCCGAGACAAGTCCGTCTTCAGCAACTGTCGACAAAGCGCATCAACCTCATCCATGAAAGTTCGTGCTATGTTTTAGTTTCTTGATTGTTCATCAACATCAACAGCACATCATATGGCAAAGTTAGCACTTGGTAAAGGCTTGAAAGCACTGATTCCAGACGAATCAATAGAGGTCATTTCCAAAAAAGAGCAGCGTCTGCCCGGCGGTCGTGGCTACCAGTTTCGCGACACCCGCACTGGCGAAGTGGGCATGATTGGGGTCATTCCTATTGAAAAAATTGCACCCAATCCCTTCCAGCCGCGCATGGATTTTGACCAAGATGCGCTCGAAGAACTCAAAGCCTCTATCAAAGAAAAAGGCGTGATTCAGCCAATTACCGTCCGACTCAAGGGCGATGGCTATGAACTGATTAGCGGTGAACGGCGCTTACGTGCATCCATTGAAGTGGGCTTGAGCGAAATCCCCGCATATGTGCTCGATGTCAAGAGCGACCAAGAAATGCTCGAGCTTGCACTCATTGAAAACATTCAGCGTGAGAAACTCAACCCGATTGAAATCGCCATGGGCTATCAACGCCTGATTGAAGAATGCCATCTCACGCAAGAAGAAGTTGCCAAGAAAGTCAGCAAAGACCGCACCACGGTAACGAACTTTCTGCGCCTTCTCAAATTGCCCAAGCCGATTCAAAAAAGTTTGCGCAACGGTGAAATTACCATGGGACATGCTCGCGCCCTTATCTCACTGGAGGACACCGAGACACAGATGGAAATCTGGGAACTGACCATGAGCAAAGGCTTGTCGGTGCGCAAAGTCGAAGATTTGGTCAGCCGTGCCACACGCGCTGCCAAGAAAAACAAGTCCAAGCCAAAACCCTCACCCGAGACAAAAGATGTCAATGTCTCCGAAGTAGAATCCATTTTGCGCAGCCGATTAGCCACAAAAGTCAAAGTCGTTCACACCAGCAAAGGCTCTGGCGAAATCATCATTGAATACTACTCGCCCGATGATTTAGAGCGCATTATCGACGCTATTGGCAATTCGGAGATTTAGACCCGGAGCATGGTTGCACGGTCCTTGTCGTTTTTTCTCATTTTGATGTTTCTGCCAGTTTTTCAGACGGCTCTGGCACTTGTTGTGTCCGCCCCTTCCTTTTACCCATCTTCTTTTTGCTCGCCTCTCTTTCTGCCCACACCACGCTTTTCTTGCGATACCGCAAAAGCTCCTCTGCGCACCGCCGATACTCTGCAAGCCGATACTGCTGCGCGCCGCACCACCGCCAAAACTGACCCCGCTACACCTGACACCACGAAGCCAGATTCGCTAGCATGGCGATTGAAGCCAGAACTCGTCGCACTCGGCGCCGCAATTCTGCCGGGATTTGGACAAGTCTATAATCGCGCGTATTGGAAACTTCCAATTGTCTATGGCTTATTTGCATGGTTTGGCTATAACTACATCAATCAGCAACAGAAATACTTGGAATTTCGCCAACGCTACGAAGAAGACCTCTCTAAGACCCCTATTCCCGCCAGCGCTGAAGCCAATCGCCGTTTTCGTGAATTCTATCGCGAGCAGCGCGATGAGACCATCATCTACATTCTGCTTGTCTATCTTGCCTCTATTGTGGATGCGTATGTCGATGCACACTTATTCGGCTTTGACATCAGCGACGACCTTTCGCAACATCAGCCCGCTACTTATCCGATTGTGCCCATTTTCAGCATCAAGCTAAAGTTCTGACACTGAGCAAGGTTTTTATTTTCCGCCTGAAACCCTAACTTTGCTTTTGCGCATGACTTTAATGCTGCGCTTACAAACCAATTTTTTGGAGACAACTATGCCTGCAACACTCGGAGAATCGGACTTTCATGCGGCACTTGAACCTCTTTCCGCATATGAGAAAGCCGCAAAGGACGGCGCACTTGACCCGCGCTGCATTCCACAGCATCTGGACGCTCCCCCTCCGATTGGCGACGACATTCTCTACCCTGCATACAGTGAAGACGAACATCAGATTTGGCAATTTCTTTACCAGCGTCAGTGCCAGCTTTTGCCCGGTCGCGCTTGTCGTGATTTTGTTACAGGCATTTCGCTTTTGGGCTTGAGTGAGGACCGCATTCCAGCCCTGTCGCACGTGAGCCGTCAGCTTGAAAAAGCCACAGGCTGGCGTGTAGCGCGTATTCCCGGACTTTTGCATGAGCGCGATTTCTTTTCGCTACTTGCCCAGAGAATCTTTCCCTCCACAGATTATATTCGCGGCCGACATGAACTGAACTACACGCCTGCGCCTGACCTCTTTCACGATGTCTTTGGGCATTTGCCCATGCTCACCCATCCCGACTTTGCCGATTTTTACCAACTCTTTGGCAAAGCCGCTCTTCACGCCGAAGGACAAGACCGCGTCAGTTTAGAAAGATTGCACTGGTTTACTGTTGAGTTCGGACTCATCTATGAAGAGGGTCAGCTTAGAATTTTTGGTTCTGGTGCGCTTTCTTCCAGTCAGGAAGTCGAGCATGCGCTCTCTGGCAAGGTTACTGTTTATCCATTTGAAGTCGAGCGCGTGATTCACCAAGATTACGATGTGTGGCACTTGCAAGATGTGCTGTTTGTGCTCGATTCGTTTGAGCAACTCAAAACCGAATTTTCGCGCTGGACACACGAGCAACACCTGCTCTAAGCTCAAAACTCAATGCCTAAGCGTGCTGGCAAGCCCTCATCAAAGTAATGCTTGACTTTGCGCATTTCTGTGATGAGGTCAGCACGCTTTTCTAACTCGTCCCAGATTTTGTGCCCCGACAAGACCAATTCACACGGTCGTCCTTTGGCTTCGTAGTAGTCCAAAAGGTTCATCAAGTCCGATTGGGTGAGCAGGTTGTAAGCTACGGCTGCCAGTGCTTCATCGAGCACGAGCAGGTTTAAGTCGGCGCTATCGATAAACTCCTTTGCCGTCTTGAGCCCGCGCTGCGCTTCTGCAAAATCTTCCGCTTGGTTTTTGAATCGGAATGTGCCATCAGGCATCATGCGCTCGCACCCTGTTGGCACCAGCTCAATGGGATAGCCCATCTCTTTTAGCTTTCGCAAAATGATGCGCTCGGAGTAATGTTCATTCTGCCCATCATAGCCTTTGTCAAACTGGATGATTGCTACACGATGTCCAGCTCCCAGTGCACGAATCGATAAGCCCATCACGCACGTGGTCTTGCCTTTTCCGTAACCGTAGTAGAGATGAATTTTGTGCATTGGCTTTGAACTTCAATGTTTTTGAAAAACTCTTTAGTATGATACACTCACGCTTAGGCGAAAATTTCTTCCGGGCATAGGAAAACTGCGAATGACTTCATACTGCTCGTTGAACACATTGTTGGCATCGGCTTTCACGATAACATCCACGCCCCAAAGCGTCTCTTGCCAGCGTAGCGAAATGTCGCTCACCATGTAGGGAGGCAAGAGATTTGCCATGATATTTTCACCTAACTGGTAACGATAGCCCACAAAGCTCCACATCCACGATAGACTCCACTTTTTCCATGCAAGAACTACCATAGCGGAAGCGTTTTCAAACGGCGTGTAAGCAATCTGATTGCCAAAGGTCAGTGACTCTGGCGTAATATCGAGCACGGTTTGATAGGTATAGTTTGCCGCCACAGAGATTTGCACGTCATAAAATTTTTTGAAGGCACTTTCCAGCCGCACATCTACGCCTGTGGCTTCAACGAGCGCAATGTTTTGCATAGACCAATTGAACGCATCGCGTGGAATAGCCAGAATTTTATCTACGGTTCGGTTTCGGAACGCATCCAATCGCACGGCGGCATACTCTATGATACTTTCACCAAGCAGTTCGTAGCCGATTCCCAAGTTAAGTTGCTCGACGCGTTCAGGGCGCAAATTGACATTGCCGACGCGTGTGTAGTAGAGGTCGTTAAAAGTTGGCATTCGGAAACTTTGTTTGTAAGATGTGCGCAGGCGCAGTCCAATATCTGCAAATGGCTTGTAAGTGAGTGCAACGGTTGGTGTTAGCATCTGCCGCCCCGGTGCCGCTTCATTTCGTGCGGTGGTTTCACTGACGAACGTGCCTAAGAGATTGGCATCGAGTGCCCATGCGCCGTAACGCACTTTTGCGCCGATTACCGAGTAGTTGCTTAGCCGTGTGGGGGTTGCAAATTGCCACAGTGTGGCATCTAAGGTGTTGAGGACAAAATCCGTTGCCGCATTGAGCGTGAGTCCCGGCATTGGCTTGTAGCTTAGGCTTGCAGAGAGGTAGCCTTCGCGCTGGGTGTAGCGGTCATCAATGCCGCCGGTGGTCAGTGCAATCGGGTCTTGAAAACGCAGATAATTTTGTGCGGCTTTTGCATAGATGCCCATTTGCAGGTCAGCGGATAATGGGGTTTCCAGCGAGGCTTGCACAAATGCATCTCTGACCCAAAGTCGCTGTTGTGAGTTTTCAAAATTGCCGAGAATGGCGGCATTTGGCAGTCCGCGCTCGGAATCATAGAGATAGGCTTTTGTGCGCACGCTCATGCGGTTTGCCAGTCTGGCAGTGAGGTCGGCTTCGAGGCGTGTGGCATGCAAATCGCTGTTTTGACGCTGCAAGTTTATCACCTGCGCGCCATCTCGGAATGTGTAAGGATAGCGCCCGCTTGCCGTCTGACGCTCCATGCTTACTGCAACTCCCAGCACTTTGCTGACGGGCACACTTGCACTTAGGCTTGCACTGACCCAATCAAATGAGCCTAACTGCACCATCGTTCTTAGGTGAAGTGGTCGGTCGCGGCTTTCACTTTCGCTTTGCGAGCGGCTGATGAGGCTAAGCAGACTTGCACTGCTGTAAGCACGAGCTGGGCTAAGGTCGTCAGTTGGATTGCCATACGAAAGCTCAATGCTTTGAATGTTCTCCAAAGAAAATTTGCCCAAATCGATTTGACCAGTTTGCGTGTCTGAAATTTTGATGCCGTCGAGTTGCACGGCGGTATGCTCTGCACCGAGGCTACGCACAGAAATGGTTTTTAGTCCGCCGATGCCGCCGTAGTCTTTGAGCATGACACTGGGCAGTTGGCGCACGGCGTCTGCCAGCGTGTTGGCTGCGCTTCGTTCAAGGTCTTGCCGCAGTAATCTTTCCAGCGGCACGGCAGATTCTGCGGCGCGTAAGAGTCGCTTGGCTTTAACCTCAAGCTCTTCGGCTTCAACGGACCTAAGCGAATCGGCTGGCTGGGCTAA
>Ga0308414_1000580_pt1 | contig 23421 bp, 5 predicted proteins | sample HotsprSampleOS50_FD_205667 | JGI IMG/M metagenome (GOLD analysis project Ga0308414, IMG submission 205667) | Hot spring phototrophic mat microbial communities from Octopus Spring, Yellowstone National Park, Wyoming, United States - 20090730_OS50 ...
TTTTTTTTATTTTTCTCATTTTAATTCCACTCTGGAGTTATAAAGTTAGTTGTAAATATTTGAGAAATCAAATTAGCTTTGTTTACCGTTCTAACTTTCAAAACATAAGTTTTATTTTTTACCCACGGGAACGAAGCTCTTCCGAAAGCGCTTGTCGTCGTCGTAGTACCAAACAAGGATGGGGCAATTCCGATCCAGTTAGATACTTTAGTATTTGTAGCTGGATCTTCAATAGAATATTCAATAGATTTTATTCCGCTTTCGGGATCGGAGTAATTTGAGAATACGAATATAATTTCTTTGTTAGAGTTAATAATTACATTAGCAACTGGAACCGATGGCGGAGTTCTATCGACGTAGTATATTCCCGATACGGACATTTGACTTGTTTTACCCTGATTATTTTTTGATCTAACGCTTACATAATATCTTCCCGAAGACAAAGAATAATTTGGAATTAAAAATGAATTTGCCGCTCCAATCTGATTGCGATATATATCAATATCTCCCCAATTTTTTATATTAGTCGAGCCAGGCGCCGTTCCGATAGCCAATTGATAGCCTGCAATGTCAGTCTCAGGATCAGAAGAAAGTTGAGAAAATATAATATATACGTTGCCGTTATTTCTGCCATAAGCAAGATTTATTTCAGGTTTTGATGGAGGCGTTGGATCTATAGGAACGAAAGGTCCCAAAACTAAAGATTCGCTCGGCAAGCCGGCATAGTTTATTGCTCTTACTTCAACCATAAAACTGTCGCGATAGTTTAATATGTTGTCTGTAGCATTAAAACTTAAAGAATCGCCGACAAATTTCCAACTTTCAGAAATTCTAGAAGGATTATTTTTATCATAAATCAAATATTCATATCCGAAAATTCCAGATTGAGCGTCGTTAGCCGCGGTAATTTTAATAGATATTTTTGGTCTTAAACCGCTGGAAGAAACAAATATCGATGATATTAAACCAGTTGTTCCAGATATTCCACTGCCAAAACCCCAGGAATAAGAGGATGACAAGTTTACAGAAGAGCCTGAATTTTGAAGTTCGGCTGGAAGTTCGATAATTGGATTTACCGACGGAGTAGAACTAACGATTGGATTTGGGAAAAAGAATATTAGCGAATTATCTTTTCCAGGAGAGCTAGGCGGAGTGGCGTCTATTATCAAAGGAATTGAACTTCCAACGGGACTGATTAATCCGGCTCCATTAGTAGCTCTCACATTCACATAGCAAGTTTGTCTATCATTTAAATTTAATCCCAAGATAATTGCTTCTGTTCTTCCGCCCGCCGATGTCCAGTTCAAAATATCTGTAGAACCGGGATTTGAACCGATTGAATATTCATAATCTATAATTCCAGATTGCAGATCGATAGATTGCCAAGATACTTCAATTGAATTTAAGGAGCTTGAAAAAGCGGCTCTGTAAGTTATCGTTCCAATAAATGGATTCGTTATAACAAGAGATTTAGATTTATATCGATGAAAAGTTACCGTTGGAGTAATTGGCGGCGAATTGTCGTTTTGCATATTAAATGTCGACGAACTTCCTGTAGGATTGCCGTCAACCGTAAAAGACGAGGTAAACTGAATTAACCTCGCGTTCATATAACCAGCTCCTGCTCTTACGCCAACAAAAGCCGTATAATTTGTAGAAATTGCGGCAGGATTTTTAATTGTTATAAAGTTAATATTTCTTACATTGCCAATAGTTTGCATTGAATTCAAAGTGTAGCTAAAAATATTATTGTAAGTTCCCGTTCTTAATAGAAATTTATTTTCTCTTATCATAAAATAACCAGGGTGCGAAGCTATCCATCTTAAGCTAACGTTATTATAATAACCCATATTTGTAGCTGTCGCTGTAACCGAATTTATAATTGGAACTTTTAGCATATTTGAGTAATAATTCAATTTATTATTAATAAAAGTTAAACTCGGATAAGCGTTTCTAATGCTGTCGGGCTGTTCTTGTTTCCAATATTTATATCTGTTATAAATATCGTATGTATTTTCGATTAACTTGATTCTTGCGACAAAAATATTGTTAATCGCTTCAGTCGCGGCTTCTTGAGAATTATTCAAATTATTTCTATCTTGATTTAACGAAACGAAAGATTCGGCAATTTGAGCCCTTGCCGTAGAATCTAATTTTCGAAGACCTACATCGTTTGTATTATGCCATAAAGCCATTCCCATATCATAAGCTCGTTGATTTTTCTTATCGTTGCTTAAAGAATTCCAGTTGTTATAGAATTCATTTCTTTGAGCAGTTAAATCTTGATTATTTCCTGATAGCATTAAAATCATTTCATATCTTTTCCAAGTCAATTGTTTTTTTACGTCCCAATCGTTTCCAATTCTATTATTTTTTAGAAGTATTTGATTAGCGATGTAATTTCTTTGACTTTGCAACAATGAAAGCTTGGAATTTGCCCAGTTTATCTCATCGCGCAAGTAATTAATCCTTTCTTTATAAAAATCGTCGATTGCAGCATAAAGATTTCGATAATTTTGACCTACTGAATTAATATTTGGATTAGAATTGTAAATAGCCTGATCAACAGTAGCAATTGCGTTTGTAAGGGCGGAAATTTTATCTCTTATTTGTCGACTTATATCGGCAAAATCATTTTGAGCTTGAGAAATGGTATTTACATTTTGAATAGCTTTTGCTTGATCAAAATTAAATCCCGGTTGAGACGCGACTCTCTTATAAATCTTTCCATCGCTTCCAGTATATTCTGTAGCGATAGGACTTTCAAATCTTAAGTTAGTCATTGGATTTCCATTCAATACGTAATCTCTAGAAGTTAATTCGGATATAGAAGCTTGTATTTGCGATAAATTAGCCGCAAACTCACGATTGCTTTGATTAAGCTGCGCAATTCTTTGATCGATATTGTTTCTTAAATTTCGTATTAAATTTCTTCTTTGAAGAGAAGGAGCATCGCTGGCGGACCAGAAATTGTTTATAATAAAATTCATCATATTTTCAAAATCAGCGGTTACTCCGCCATTATCTTTTTCAACGTGAGAAACGCTGGCTAAAATAATAGCTCCCAAAATTGTAACTATTAGATTATTGCTTCTTAACATTTGACCAGCGTAAAATAAAGTGTTGAATGCTTGCGATAGTTGTTCGTCAGTTAAAGAAAATGCATTATATCTGGCGTTTTCTAAAGCTTGTTGAGCTTGATCTCGAGCCTCTTGCATTTCTTCTGCAGACTGTTTAGCCTCTTGAATTAATTTTTCCATTTCAGAATCTCTGCCAAAACCGCCGTCTAAACCGCTTTGACTTATCTTAGCCCAAACGCTTCCTTCCCAACTCGCAAACAAAACGCTAATTTTTAGACCAGCAACGCCATAAATAAAGAAATTTGGCTCGCCAATCAACGCTCCTTCAAGCCAGCCTTTAGCCGCTACAACGCCAGCTAAAACTGAAGCTTCTACCCAAGCTTTACAATAAGCTCCCCAAGAAACATTTCGCACGTACCACATTGTTCCTTCAAATCCAGCTCCAACTTTTATTATCCATATGTCAAATCCTAATTCAACTTTCATATCTAATACAAAGCCAGGATTTCCAATAAATAATTTGGTTTTAGTATCTAATATCTTTATTATTTTAGCTTCAAAATTTCCTTTAATTCCCCAAGCGTCAGAGCCATAAACATAAAATTCTAAGCCTCCTTTTCCTTCAATCAAATCAACGACATTTAAATCAATATTTATTTGTCCTTCCGCAAATCCATTATTAAAACCAATTGCTAAATAAATATCCCCTTTCAATGAGTTCTCTTGATTTAATAAAACAACTCTGCCATGTAACGAGAAATAATTTTCTGTAATTGTCAACAAAACTTTTCCGCTAACTAAAGTTCTTTCTACAATTGTAGCCGAACCATATATTAAAACAGCAAAAGATCCAGGCGAGGCCGTTACTAAAGAACTAGCCGCTTCATTTAAGCCTGCCATTCTTCTTACTAAAGCAAGATCTGAATTTTCTGGATTATAGAAAAATCCACCGCCTATTTCATTTATTATAATCGCTGGAGGAATGGGAATTGTCACAGATGCTGCTACAAACAATCCAAAACTTGGTCTATTGTCAATATTTGCTACCTTTCCGACAACCCTTATACCATATGTTCTGACTAATAATCCGCTTCCGGCAAATCTTAAATAAAATCCCGCAGCAGATTCTTCATACTTTAAATCGGCATTAAAATCAACAACATTTGGAATACTTAACGATGCATTTCTTATAATAAAATTATTGCCAGATGCAGTTCGATAAGTTAAAAATTCATCAATACCTCCGCTAGCAACGCCGCTTATTGATATTCTTCCGCTAAATCTAAAATAGCTCAAAACGTTAATATTTATTGAAGAAGTATCGGCTGAAGTTGTACCGGTAGGCGCGTTTCCTCCTCTAAGTGTTAAAGTTGTAGGTCGATCGCTGAAAGAAATATTTCCTATTTCAATTGTAATAACATCGATTATACTTAAAGAGCCGCCTCTTATACTTTCAGCTAATCTTTCAACTCCATTTTTGCTAAATCTAATATCTTCAAATGACAAACTTCCGCCTACGCCAGATACGCCAATTCTAAAGTTCCCAGATACTGAAATAGTCAAATCAGGACGATCTGCTACTGTTTGAATATTTGTTAAATTTAATCTTAAAGCTTCCCAATTTATGTCAACAAGATTTGGAGAAGTTTGAATATTTCCCCATCTAACAATTCCATTAAATTTTATTTCAAGCCCAGGATTTATTACTCCGCCGCTTTTGTTTCCAAATCTTACATATTTAGACGTATTATTGTTTAAATATAAATCTGCTATCAATTGTAGAGAACTATTTGGAATATCTGCAAAATTTAATTTTATTGCGGCATAAGTCAAATCAAATGTCGCAATCCATAGCGGAAATTCTGTTCTATCTCCAGAACCAAGACCGTACGTTTCATTAATTGCAACTATATCGGCTCCGCCAGAGATTTCTCCGCGAGGAGAAACTTGGAAATTAAATAATTGCTTGGTAGTATCGCAAGGCTCTGGCAAGCGAATAAATCCAGCTACATTTAAATTGCCAGAATTAACCCCAAGAGTTGTTATTGCAAGATGATTTTCTATTAAATAAAATGGTCTTAAAATTAAATTCGCTGATTCGATTGATATTGAGCCGTTGCTGCCTACTTTAAAACCGCTAAAAGTAGATGTATTATTTAAAAAGTTTATTTCGCCAGATAGAATTAAATAAAATATCCTATCTCTAAATTCAAAATTTATAGCTTTATTTGTTCCAACATCTTTTAATGTGAATACGGCTCCGAATAAATTGAACGTTTGATATGCGGCCGGCAAATTTATGCTTACCGATGGAACTTCAACTCCGCTTCTTGAAATTCTGAAATTTCTTACTGTAACTCCAAAACCCTCCCCAAATGAAGGAATATTAAAAGTTCCATTAATAGTTAGATTAAAATCATTATCTCTAAAAGATAAATCTATTGGCGGAGCGCCTTCTATTGTCGTTGGCAAAAATTCGGCAATCCCAAGCGGCAACTTTCCGCTTGGCAAATGTGATAAATCTAAAGAAAAGTTGAAATTTCTATCTACATATCCAGCTGCAAAATGTATTTTAGCCGTATCGCTTCCTTGTTTAAACAAATCAGTTTGCAATATGCCTGATAATCTAATGTTTGGACTAGTTCCAGGAGCAAAAGTTAATGTAGCCCCTTGCAATTTTACTTGCAAAATTCCTAAATTAGTTGAAGCAATAACTGGAGCCCCAGATCTAAAAGTTTCCGAATATTCTCCAACTGAGATAGACCCGCTTAATCCTTGTCTTGAAACAATTATCGAATCTATATTTACGTTCATATTACCTAAAGCTTCAGGCAATGCCAATTTTCCGCTTATCAAAAATTTAGCTTCCGAACCAACTTTTCCATAAAATAAATTCGTAATCTTTAATGGAATTCCAGCGTCAATTAAATTAAGCAATGCATCCTGGCCTGCCGAAGTTGTCGCGCTGATATTGCCATCTACCAATTCAAAAGTAGAAGGATTAATAATAACATTAAAGCTAATATCAAATCTTGGAACATTCGGAGAGCTAAATTTTAAAGCTGGAACAAATAAAGTTATTCTTTCGCCAGATCTTGATCCTATTCTTAATCCTCTATCAGTCATCTCGGTAGAAATTAATAATCTATCTCCATCTTTAATCTTTAAGTATGCCACGGCAGTATCCGGCAAAGGAAGCTTTTCGGGCAAAGGCAATACGCCAAATATATTTCCTGGATGGAACCCATCTTTATCTAAATAAGCAATTATTTCGTCGTTATATATAAAATTAGCTCTGCCTTTTGAGACTTTCAAAGGTACAAAAGATATGGAAAATGTATCTACAAAATTTACTCTTGCAGCGGCAAATTCTTGTCCGTTATATCTAATCATAACGGAAGATTCGCCATTTGCATAAAACCCATTTCTGTTCAAACCTATCGTTGGAGGTAGATTTATGCGAACTGCATTATTTTCAGTTATAGTATGATTAAGAGGAACGGAACTCCATCTTAAGCCTCCAGATTCAATTAAAAACTTTAAAGCAAACTGAGTTTCAAAATTTGCGTTTCCAGATTTAACAGTAAAATCGCGATAATCTAAAAGCAAATTATTGAAATTAACTCTTACTGAGCTGCCCCCTGGTATATTTAAATTGCTAGATCCATTAATTAATAAACCGTCTTTATTTAATCTTGCGTTATTTATTACAAACTCTAAGATTGGATCTTGCGAAGGCAACTTGAAAACAAAGGGCCTATCAATTACAATCTCTCCAGATATAATTTGTCCTCTCAGCAAATTCATTCTTAAATTTCCGTTAGCAACTATTGAATCGCCAGGAGTTTGAGCTGGCAGTTTAAGTCGTCCTGAAAAATCTAAAATTATATATTGCTCGCTTGCGTCAAAAGAAAATTCTAAAGAAGAAGAAACTATATTTATTTTTCCTATTCCAATATTTAACGGACATCGTGGTATAAAATTATTAATTACGCCGCTTATTTGTCCTTTCGAATTTATATTCAAAGTCGAAGTTAACGATTGAATCTCGTTGGAAGAGCATCTCATAAATTCAGGCAATTGAAAATCGCCTCTGAGTTTTATATCAAAATTTTGCTTATTTAAAATTGTATCAACAGATAAAGATCCTAAAATTTCTTTTACATAAAAACCTGCGGATTCTCCAAATGGAATTCTCAAACCGTCGCCTGTAAATAATTTTGGCTCGAGAGAACCGCTAAACTTGCCATTCCAAAAACCTGCGTTAAGTATTGTGACACGCGGATTCCGTAGCTCCGGCGGAAAACTTTCAGGCAATTCAGGCATACTTAATTCAAGATCGAAAGCAAATCCAGCCTTCCTAAACGACGAGCCCGGCGAAAACCAATTAAACGTGAATCCTCTCATTCTAAAAGCTAAAGGCTTAAGCCCAAAGCCGCCAAGATTTATCGGAGCTATAGACAGTTCTGGTATTGAAATATCGGGAAATATGATGCCCGCTTTAGTAATTCTTATATCATTTAAGTTTGGAATTGTAAAATTTAAGTCTTTAAAGTTTAATCCCATATCCAAAGCAAGTTCAAAATTCCATCCTTCAAGGTCAGAATAATTTAAACTTGGAATTCTAAAATTCCTTAAATCAAATTCTACAAAACCCAGATCGATTTTTGGAGGCGTTGTGGGAAGATCAACATTCAAATTTCTTAACTCAAAAATTCCTCTATTCAAAACTATTTCTACCGTTCCGCCATAAGTTTGCGTATCGCTAACTTTTAACTTCACTCCTCCAGCCACAGTAAGCGAGTAATCAAGATCTAAGGGATTCACAGAAACTCGAAAATTTCCCGACGCATTATTTACTATTAGATTCAGTTTATCGCTTCCATTTATTAAAGGAATTGTTCTATTTGGCGAAATGTTAAACGTTCCTTCTATAACTCCTTCTGGTTTTAATAAAATTTGAAATTCTCCAGCATCAAATTGGTTATTAAATATTTTTAAATTGCTTGCAAATCTAAATGCGTCAATTCCATCTATCTTTCCATAAAACAAATCTTTTAACTGCAAAGGAATCCCAAATCTTGACAAATCAAAATCAGCCAATTTTTCAGGAGGAATAGAAGCGTTTATAGAGCCATTTCTAAAAGAGAAAGTCGCTGGATCAACAATTACGCTAAACTCTACGTTTAATTCAGGCGGAGAAGGCAAAGAAAATTGAAAAGCTGGAATAACTAATTTAATTGGCTGCCCGCTTCTGGTTGATATTCGTATCCCTTCCGATAAGCTTTCATAATTAATTAAGAATGTTTCCCCCGATTTGATTTGCAAATACGCAATTCGTTCATTTGGCAAAGGCAACCGCTCCGGTAAAAAAGCGACTCCAAAAAAAGTCAAATCAGGAAAGAATCCATCAGAATTAATGACTGCTACTCTATTTGAATTCGAGAAAATTTCGCATTGTCCGTTTTTAACTTTAAATGGAGAAAAAGAAATTGCAAAATTCGAGCTAAATACTGCTCGCAAAGATGGCAAATCATATCCTTCATATTTCAATTTAGCCGAAGAACTTCCTTTCGCGAAAAGCCCTTCTCTTGATATTCCGATTGTATCTGGCAATTCCAACAACAAACCAACGCTTTCAGTTAATTCGCTTCCTCTTCTTACAGCTTTAAATCTAAGATTGCCTTCTTCTAAAAATATTTTAAATCCAAATCCGCCGTCAAACAAAGCTCTTCCAGAATTTATATTAAAGTTAGACCAATTAATTTTAATAGAATCAAAAGTAACTCCTAACGAGCCGCCATCCTCAAAGTTTAAAGTTTGCCTGCCATTTATAACCAAATTATTTAAATTTATTTTAGCCGAAGAAATATTAAAATTCAAAGCCGGCATTGTCGGCGGTAACGGCAAATTAAACGGAGTTGTTATATTTGCATTAAATTCTTTAAACCTGTTTTCTACGAATTCATATCTAATTGACGCGGTTGTCGTAAATGATGGAACAGAAGGATTAGAAAGACTCAAATTTCCAGATCCAATTAATTCAATTTTTTGATTTTCAGAAGAAAAAGAAAATTCTAACGACGACGAATTAATCTGCAACCTAAGAAAACCTAAATTATAAGGACAAGATGGAACAAAATTTTCTACTCTTCCGGTTAATTTTCCAAATCCATTTAAATTTAATTCGGCGTTTGCTTTATTTGCGTTTGGATCTTCGCATCCAAAAACATTTGGCAGAATTATTTCTCCTTTTGCTTTTATATTAGGCTCAATTCGAATCGTCTTTAAATTTGCGTAAAAATTTCCCGACAATTCTTTTACTTTAAATACGATTGATTCGGCGATTGGCAAATTTATTCCATCGGAAGAAATGACGCTTCTCGGCAATTCAAAAGAAAATTCTCCATCTCTTAAGCTTGAGGGAATATTGATTGAAGGCTCTTTTAAAAGATTAGAAACTGAGCTCGGCAAATTCGGAAAACTTATGCACAAATTGAAATTAAAATTAAAATTCGAATTTATGCCTTCTCTCCAATTTGCCCAATCAAATCGAAAAGAAGGAAGTCGAACAGAAGTAATTTGAAAACCAAATCCGCCCAATTCAAACGCTGGCAATACGCTTGAAGGCAAATTTAATTCAGGTATTTCAAAACCAGACGGGGAAAAATTCACGCCATTTATGCGCGGCAATTGCAGATTATTAAATTGAGGTATTTCTATATCGAAATCCATTCCCAACAAAAAATTCCAGCTTGAACTCGAATAAGTCAATTGATTTAAATTAAGATTATTAAGCTTTATTTTTAGCCATCCTAAATCAAGCGAATTTAAATTCAGATTGCTTCGAGGCGAAAAGCTAATTAAGTTAAAACCGCTTCCGCTTACTCTAAATGAAACATCGGCCCCTATTCTCGAAGTATCATTATTTTGAAAATCAAGCCCTGCCGTAGCTGTCAAATTAAAATCGAATTCTCTTCTTGCGACATTACCGCTTATAATTCCATTTATAGAAGAAATATTCAATTTAAATCTATCGCTTCCCGGCAATAATCTTATAGAATATTCTTCGTTTAACGATAATGTTCCGCTAAAATCGCCTTCGGGCAAAATTCTAAAATCATCAAGCGGAATAGTTTTTATTTCGTTGAAAAATTTAATCTTTCCATTAACATATAAAGCTGGTCTTGTTAAAGCGCTGAAAAATAATCTACAATTTATAAATTTAATTGAGACAAGCTCGCTTTCAAAATTATACAACGGTCTCGCGTCGTCTCCCAAGAAAATTAATTCGCCTTCAAGTCCAGAGCGAGATAAATTTAATTTTCCAATTCCAGAAAACGAAGAGCCGCTTCCAGGCAAATTAATATTTCCGCTTATACTTAATCCGTTTGCCAAATCAAAATTAATTTCTAATGGAGTAAATAATTCGCTTCTTAGATAATCTGGCAAATCGAATGAAGTTATAAAACCGGAAAAAGATCCTGATAAAATTGAAGTTATTATTTCTCCTTTTTGAACTTGAAAAGAATTTAAATTAACGGGAATTCTTCTTTGAAAACTTTCGCTAAATTTCAAAATTAAATCGCAAGTGCCATTTAAAACAAAAGACAATGGATTTTCAATTGAAGAAAGCGACGATAAATTTGTTAAAAAAGCAAAATCGGGAATAACAGTTATTGTATCAGGCAAAAAAGAAACGAGCCCGCCGCCCGAACTAGATGAATATCTAAAAGCAAATATTTCAGATTTGCCCTCTCGATCGGCGGCCGGCTCTCCATTTTGATCCAAAGCTATAACTTGCCAGACATATTCTTTACTATCTTCAAATCTAAGAGCGTCGGATGGATAATTTAACACATTCGAATTTAAAACTTCAGTTTCAAAGTGAGATACATTAGCCAGCAATGCCCTTTCATTAGTTTGACCCGGCAATTTTTCTACAATTTTTACTCTATATTTAATATTGAAATCTCTCGGAGAAAAAACAGGCGTCCAGCTAAAAGTTGGATTTTCGACATTAACTACGGAATTATTTGCCGGAGAAAGCAATTGAGGAGGATTGGGATACGTTATTTGAAAATTTGAACAATTCTCATGTAAAAGATTACGATTGACGGCATTTAAAATTTTTATACACACTCTATAATTTCCTTCTGGAAATTTTCCGCTTCGAGCCACTCTCTCTCTTTGCGAACGATCATATTCTATATCTTGCCAATAGACTACATCGTAAGAGGCTAAATTTATTGTTTGAGGACCAGACGAAATTTGTTTTTCTTCGCTTTCAGATTTAAATACTTTTCCAAGCGATTCGTGAGTAAATTCTGATTGAATTATATATCTAACTGGCGAGCTGCCCGTATAAAAAAGCGTCATTCCTATAACGGTGGGATCTCTTTCCCAATCATTAATATAAGGGCTTGGAAACGAAGAAATATTTATTACGCTATTCCATTGAGAGCTTTGGGATAGAAGTTTTCTTGGCAGGCCCCCGAAAAATAAAATAAATAACACTAAAAAGAACAGACTTTTTTTCATATGCCCTCTCTATTTTAGTTTTTAAAAATTAACTTTTTTTTAATTATAAAAAAATTTTTTCAATAACTAATTAAACGTCAATATTTGCGCCTTCAATATTTAAAGTTATTAAATCTAATTTTATAGTGTTTTATTGATTTTAAGGTTCAATAGAATTATAATTGTTTTTTTAATTAGTTTTTTGATTTCTATTTGCCGAATTGTTGTTTGCAAATTATTTTATTTTTTATAAAATAATAATTTTATAACTATTTTAGATTAAAATATTGTCAGTTAAGCCGCAACTTTGCTGTACAGAAAAAAGCGCTAATGTTTACATTTTAAGTCACAATAAAAATCTTCAATTCTTTAGAAATGAAATAATTTTAGAAAAGATAAATAATTATAAAACACGTCTAAGACATATGAAACGCATGGCATAATTAAAAATCTAATTCGATAAATTGCTTGTTAAACTATATGTGTAATTTCAATTTATAAAAATATGATAATTCATTTTATATCATCGCATTATATTATGTTTCTTATCAAGCAATCTAACCAAGCCTCCCCATTTTGGATCGATTTTAAAGCCGTATTTTTCAAAAAACTTTTTATAAGTATAATAAGTCAAAACGGCTTTATATCCATCGGCGGCTAATCTTTGACAAAAATCCTCCAATAAAGCTCCTCCTAATCTTTTTTCCCTATAAGCTGAAGCAATAACTAAACCTTCAAGATTTGCCGCATTTTCGTTAATAATTGTATAACATAATCCGCCAATTAGATTGTAACCGTCGATATCTTCGAAAACTAGCAAATAATTATTTTCAGAGGCGATATTTATTGGATAATCATTTTGAACAAATAAACGATATAGAGCGCCAACTTCGGAAGGAGATACGGCCTGTCTAACATAATATTTTTTATTGTTTGAATCTTTTATCACAGTTTTAATTTCTATTCTAGGATGAGACGAATCTCCAACTTTAAACAACAACGGTTCATTAAATTCGGCGGTTTTATAAAAACTTATCGACGCAATAATACTTTTATCAAATCGATCTTCTAAAATATCGAACAATTCTAATAATTCGTAAAGTTTTGCTGGAGAATCTTTTTTATTTTTTGCAATCGCCGATATTAACCTATCGAAAGCTTTTCTTGTCTTTTCAGAGCAATCCTTAAAATATGTATCGCGATATAAAACAAAAATCGCATATTTTTCATATTTATAAATTTGATATAGATAAGACAATTTTTCAACAAAATCCGCTTTAGCTTTATTTGAATAGTCAAATCCGCTTGACAGCCATTCTTCGTATTTCGATTTAGCCAGCTCGACAGATAGATGGACATAACAATTTTTTTCAATTTTTTGCAAATAATTTTGCAATAAGTCTAAAATTTTTATATTATCAAAATAAACATTATCGTTTTTCGACTTAATTTCCAACTCGTTAAATATTTTTTTCGATTGTTCATAGCCAAACGCCTCTATTATCGCGTCAAAAATCCACTCAATGTTTAATAAATTCTTTACGTATGGATAAAATGCGATAGTTTGCCTATAAAAATTTTTTAAAATTTGTTTTACAATTTCCAATGGATTATCGCAATAATCCCACCCAGATAGAGACAATATTTTGGCTCGCTCTACAAAATCTAATTCGTTTGCTGTCGCATTAAAAGGAGAAACTAAACCAGGAATAATTTTTCTATCAGACAAATCCCAAGCTAGAAAAATAGAAGAGAAACCTCTTACAAAAAATTTTTTCCATTTAATTCTTTCCGATTCTTTTGATTCTGAAATTCTTGTCGTGGCATATTCTTTTATTTTATCCCATATTGATAGTTCGTTAACGTAAGCTAAAGTCGCGGCTCCATGTTTTGATCGATAATTGCCAAAGCGAGGAAATATTTTGAAACCGCTTGGATGATAAGACAATTTTATCATCCAATATAAAGTTTTTCTTATAGTTTCTTCTTTTAAGTCTTCTTTAATAAAAAGCATAATATCATAATGCTTTTCCGCTTTAGTTTTAACGGATAATCTGTATAACATTGAAGAACGACTTGACAATAACTTAGCAACCCATATGCCTTCGTATGCAACCGCTGAGAGTTCGAATGAAAAATCATCGTATATTAAAGCTATGGCTTCCTTTAAAAAACTTCCGTCGCTCAAAACTTTTTTAATTTTTTCTCTTTCTTTTTGCGATATATCTTCTAAGAACACAAGATTTTCTTCCCAAAAAGTTGGAGTAATTTTATCTTTAAAATTGATAAAACTTTCCTCAAAATGATTAGCTAATTTTCTATATAATTCAAGCGCGTATTGCGACAATTCCGGACATTTATCAAACAATAACCAACTGACAAACTCGGCTCGAATTGCTGGATAATTTTCAATTTTTCTTAAGCCAATATTATATAAAATATCTAAGATACTTTTTAATTGTTGAACAATAACGTCTGAAGCGGGCCATGTAATTCCTTTTCGATACGCGTCCATTCTTAAACGCATATTTTCTAATCTTATTTTCTCAAATCCATATTCGCTTATTTCGATTATTGAATCTTCGTCAAGAAACGGTTTGCCGCTTTTTAGGAAAGCGGGCAAATATTTGGAATAATCAATTTCCGGCTCGTCAGCCAACATTATTTTATAGGCTCTATTTCTTACGGCAAAATCTGGATGATTGGCTAAAGCCTCGATTCTTCTTCTAATTAATTCGGATAATAAATAATTTTCAATTTTTAATCTTATTTTCAAAGATTCCAATGCGGCTAAAGATTGCGTTTCTCTTTCGTAAATTGAAATTAATATTAATTCTAATATTTCAGACATCTTTAAAGAAAAATTTTTCAGAGTATCTCTCGAAGTTGCGATTATCTCCTTTTTTTGTATGCCATCGTCCAAAATTATTTGAGAAGAAAAATTTTCAAATTTTGTCTCCCAATTTTCTTTGCATTTGCAAAAATCCATCAGCGAAAAATTTCCTCCCCATAGCAAAGGTTGCCTTATTATCGTTCCTAAATCAATCGCATTTTCTTTGTGAGTATAAATGAAATCTCCGATTAATATTCTATTGTCTTCTAATGTTTTTATTCTCAAATATTTCTTTTGACTTTTGTTTTGAATGCCAAAATCGTCTTTCCTTAAATCGTTTAATGTTATTCCCATATCTCTTATAAGCCAGCTGGGAAAAATTAATTTTGTTTTCTCAAAATTAAATTCATATGATTTAGCTTGATACAAACTTGAAATTAAATCTTTATAGTTTTCTTTTATCTTTTTGCGATTATAAGTTCCCTTAGGAGTAATTTCCCCTTTTTCAAAACTGAAGTCTTTTTCTAAAATTAAAAAGTTAACGATTCGTTCATGAGGAGAAAGCGACTTATTTGCTTCTACGATTAATGCTCTTATATATTCTTCTAATTTTTCTTCATTATGCAAATTCTTAATAAAATTATCTTCATAATTAGGATAAATCATTACGCAACAATACGCCTCTCCATCGCCTGTCAAAAAAGCTCTTTTAATTCCCGGAGAATTTTCAAGCAAGCTTTCGGCTTTTCTTGGAGCAATTGTTTGTCCTTTAACATTCTTATAAATATCTTTGATTCTATCTACAATTTTATAATGTTCATTTTCTATAATTTCAAACAAGTCTCCTGTTTTTAGCCAACCTTCTTCGTCAAAAGTTTCCCCATCTAAATAAACCGCAACATAAGGACCGCGAATCATCAACTCGTTTTCCGAAGATAACTTAGTTTCAATACCAGGCAAAGGTTTGCCGACGGATTCTTTTACATATTCTCCGGGAGGAGTCATTGTTATTCCGCCTGTAGCTTCTGTCATTCCAAAGCCGCTTAATAATTCTATCCCCATCTTTCGAAAAAAATAAAATACCGACGGTTCAAGATACCCAGCGGCTGATAATCCCCATTTAAATCGATTTCCAAATATTTCTTCGAATAATTTTTTTTCGTCTTTTTCGCTCGCTAAGTTTTGTTTTTCAAAAAAATAATCTCTAAGTTGCAACCATCTAATAGGAACGCTGATAAATCCCGTCGGCTTGAAAATTTTAAACATTTCTAATAGATTTTCAAGCGAGGGATTTCCAACAAAAACATATTCGCCTCCCCAATAAATCGTTCCTAATAATTCGAGATACCTACCAAAAGTATGATATAAAGGCAAATACGAAACAAAAACATTATCGTCGCCAACAAAAGGCAACGCAGCTCCCCTTGCAAATCTTTTGCTTGTTAAATTAAAATCGCTAAAACACACCCCTTTTTGAAAGCCAGAACTTCCGCTTGTAAACATTATCGTTTTTATATCTTTAATATTTTTTCTTTTATATAAGCCGAGAAAATTTTGAGTTTCATAGCTTGACATTAATCCTATTTCTTTTTGAAGAATGAAAATATTTTTTTCAGTAAATTTTATATCTTCTTTGCCAAGATATACTATATTGATTTTTCTATTAATTTTATTTGACAGCGTTTCAACTTTGCTAAGTCGATCTGAATTGTCAACGCATACGATGTTTGGTTTTATTTTATCAAAGATAGAATGCAAACTTTCAAAATCTAATTGCGGATTAATAGGAGAAACCAAAATATCAAATAATAAACAAGCCAAATCGGACATAGCGCCTAATGGAGAATTATCGCATAATAAAATTACTCTTGGCTCTATTGACAACTTAAAAAAAAGAGCGGCTATTTTTCTTATTGTTCTATATGCGCTCTCATAAGAGATTACATTTTCGGAACCGTCGTTATAACTTCTGAATAACGTTTTTTGAGAATATTTTGCGACTCGGGTTTCAAATATATCCAATAAATTATAATTGGATAATTCGATAATTTTTATGGAAGCATTGGCGCATCTGTATCTTTCTTCTAAAGATAAAGATTCTAAAAAGCTTTTCGTTCTAAATATTTCTAAAATTCCTAATGCATTTTCTTTTTTAAAAAAGAGAGGCTCTTGTTCGATAGCTTTTTCGACGCAATTTAAAAAACGAGATGCGTTTTCGCCGCATTTTTCATTTGAACTTAATAATTGTTCAATCTTTGGATATTCCGTCCTTAAAATTTGATTTGCCAACATAATAAATCGCGTTTTTTTAATTTGCTTGCAATTGGTTTTCAATTTAGCTAAAAATTAGATTATTTCAAAAAATTATAACGTCTGCAATTAAACGACAATATTTAACAATTAATTTGACGCATTTTAGTTTAAGTAATAGCAACTATTAAAAATTTCTTTATCATTGTTAAGTTATTTGGTTAAAAAAACAAGCAATTTTTTAGCCTAAATAATTTTTGAAAAAAAAATTATTATTTGTATATTTAATATCTTAAAATAAAGTTCTGGAGAGGTGGCAGAGTGGTTGAATGCGGCGGTCTCGAAAACCGTTATACTGCGCAAGCGGTATCGGGGGTTCGAATCCCCCCCTCTCCGCTCAATACTAAAAATTCATAAAGCCAAACTTATCGCAATTAAATTAATATTTTTCTATTTCAACCGCTTCGGCTGGAAAAGTTACGGTAAAAATTGTTCCTGTATTAACTTCGCTTTCTACTTTTATATTTCCTTTTAGCAATTGAGCGTATTTTTTTACAATAGTCAATCCTAAACCGGAACCTTGAAAATCTCGAGCCGTGCCTTCGCTTACCTGCCTAAATTCTTCGAAAATTACGTCTAATTTATCCTTCGGTATTCCAATTCCGCTGTCGGCAACTTTTATCTGGCAATTTCCTTGAACATAATCAATTTCGATTAAAACATATCCTTTTAAGATAAATTTTATCGCATTATTTACAAGATTTGACAAAATTCCAAGTATAAACCTTTCGTCTGTCTTTATAATCAATTTTGAAAAAGAGACCTTCTTTTTTAATTCAATATTTTTTTGTAAAGCTGTTTTTTCAAATTGCTTATAGACATCATCGACAATGTCGACAATATTTGTTTCCTTAATAACCGCTTCAGTTTTATCAAACTCAAGTTTTGTTAAATCTAAAATATTTGAAAGAGTATCTATCATCCTTTGAGAAGAGCGCAAAATGCCCTCCGCCATATCTACAGCTTCTTCGCTTTCCGACAATTCGCGCAATAACTGAGCGTAACCCATAATTCCTAGAAATGGAGTTCGCAATTCATGACTCATATAGGCAAAAAATTGAGTTTTCAATCTATTTATTTCTTCCGCTTTTTCTTTAGCTTCGGTAAGTTCGGCAATTAATTTTTTTAGTTCTGTAACATCTTGCTTCACAATGACTACTCTAAATAATTTTCCTTCCGAATCTTTAATAGGAGCTATAGCGACGCTTTCCCAGTAAAATTCGCCATTTTTCTTTTTGCTATATAATTCTCCTCTCCAGATTTCTCCGCTTAAAACTTTTTTCCAAATTTTTTCATAAAATTCTTCAGAATTAAATCCCGATTCAAGCATTTGAAAATTTTGTCCTATTACTTCAGAGATATCATAATAAGTTATTTTTTTCAAAATTGAATTCGCATAAATGATATTGCCTTCTAAATCTGTAATAATAATTATATTAGGACTTTGCTCGATTGCTTCGCTAAGCAGCCTAATTTGTTCGTCGTATTTTGTTTTTTCAATGTACAAGCTAAGATTGTCGGCAAAAATTTTCATTATTTCTAAGCTCAAGTCGTCATAAGCGTGTTTATCTTCATAATCTTGAATAGCCAAAACACCAACTACCTCTCCTTTAACAATTAAAGGAGCTCCCATCCATATTTTAGCTTTTTCCCCAATTAATCTTACTTCGCCTTTTTTTAACAAATCTTCTATTTGTTCTTCTTTTATCAATATTGCTCTTTCTTTTTTTATAACCTGATAACTCATTGATCCTTCGGCATGCCATCTTTCGATATCGTCATACATATCTTCGTTATACGGCGAATAGAATTCATGTTTCTTTTTATCATAAAAAGCGACGTAAAAATTAGATATATTTACCAATTTGCCCATCTCTTTTCTACATTCGTAAAAAAGTTCTTTTAAATTCTTAGAAGTCAAAACTGCGTGAGAAATTGTAGACTGAATTTGCAAGATTAGTTCGTTTCGTTTTTTTTCCGTTATATCTATAGCGACTCCAATTCCAGCTGGCCTTCCTTTCCAGTTAATTAAATCCGCGCTGAAATCCAACCACTTTATTTTTCCGCTTTTGGTAATAATAGGAAATTCGTATCTTTTAACCACTTCTTTGCCTTTCAACCTTTCGAAACCTCTCATCTTGATTATTTCTTGATATTTAGGATGAACCATTTCCCAAAAATTCATTTGCATTATTTCTTCCCTTGACATTTCAAGCGCTTGACAGCAAAGATCGTTTACGAATACAAACTTAACGTCCTGATAAACAAAAATTAATGCGGCTGATGTATTCGCCACTTTTTCGAAAATTTCCTGACTTTCTTTTAAAGCTTTAATCGTATTTTTCCATTCAGTCAGATCTCTTACTACGGAAATTACCCTATTTTCTCCGGCAATGCATGAATAAATTAAAACAACTTCTACCCAGAAAAGTTCTCCATTCTTTTTTTTTGCAAGCCATTCAAATTTTTCTTGACCAGTTGCCGAAACACTTTGAATTTTTTCAAGAATGGTTTTCTGATCATAAGGATATATATCCGCGCTTAAATCTGAAATGCTTTTTTTCAATACTTCTTCTTTTACTTCGTAACCATACATGATTAAAACTGCTTTATTGATGTCCAATACCTCCCCTGTTTTAGCGTCGTGAATAAATATACCCTCGTTAATATTGTCGAATATTTCCCTATATTTAGTTTCGCTTTTCTTTAAATTATCTTGATAAAGATTCTTTTCTTGAATTTCTTTCTCCAAATCTTCGACTAAACTTATCAAAGCGGCTCTTGTTTTTTTTAATTCTAAATTTTGAGCGATAAGTTCTTCGTTTTTATTTTTATTCTCTTCCAAAAGTTCTTTAAGCCTATTTTCAACGGTCTTTTTTGTCGAAATGTCTTTAATAAAAAGATATATTTTATCTTTGTCAATTTTTTTTAATTTTATTTCGCAAGCGATTCTCGGCTCGCAATTAAACGAAACAGTAATTGGTCTCTCAATTAAATTATAGTTTTCATCTTTAATAAGAAATAATATCATATTGTCAGATTCTTCGGGATTGATCGCGTCTAAAAAGTTTTGAAATTTTCTTAAATGCGAAATAATTTCTTGCCCATTTGCGGGATTGTTCTTAAAATCTATAATTTTGCCAAAGCTATCCGTTTCCAAAATAATTTCGTCGATTGAATCTAATATTAAAGTCTTTTCTTTTTGATTTTTTTCAAGCTCTCTGTTTAGTTTGAATGTATCCGTTAAATCTCTAAATAAAACAAGAAAAGCTTCTTCTCCAGAATATTTAATAGGCATTGCGACAACTTCAAGAAACAACTTATTTCCGTTAAATGTAATAATTTTCTCTATTATTGGCGGAACCGCTTTTTTGTTTTTTTTCATTAAATCTATTCTATTTCTAACTTCGGGCAAGGAATTTTTATCAAAAAAAATAAATATGGATTTGCCAATAATATCATTTTTATCTTTCGCTTCGGAAAGTTCAAGTAATGTTTTATTGATATATTTTATAATTCCATTAGTATGAATTAAAATTCCTATTGGCAACATATCGCCAAATTTTTCAATAAAAAAATCAAAAGGAACTGCTTTAATGAATATTTTTTTTAAAAAATTTCCTATCATAGTTTTTTGAGCTTAATTAATTTAAAGTTCATATTCTTTGTATTTTGCGCTCTTCCCCTGCTGTTTAAGCAAAAAATTAACTTCTTTTTTCAATTCTATAATTTTTAATTCTCTATCTAAGAAAAACTTATTTTGTCTTTCAAGCTGTTCAATTGTCTCGTTCAATTCTTTTTGCAACCTTTCTATTTCAGTAAAATTAAACAATAAAATAAAGACTATTTTTTTATCATAATAGCTTCCATCGTAAATTTTTGCATGACATATAATATTAAAATTTTCATTCAATTTTAATTCAATTTTTATATTTTGCCTCTCTCCTTCATAAGCGTAAGCGATAGAAGAAATCAGCAGATTTTTATTTTTTTCATCTAATATTGAAAGGCTTGTTAGATATGATCCTATTAATTTATTTTTATCAATCTTTAATAAATCCTTAACGGCTTCGTTTGCATTTAAAATTTTTCCAAATTTATCGCATATTAAAACTGACTCAAATACAGTATCAAACAATTGTTTATAATTTTTTTCTCTTTCTAAAATATCCTGACGCAAATTTAATTCGTAAGTATAATCTTTCATCAATATTATCTTTCCCAAAACTTCTCCTTTCTCTGAAAAAATATTTGCAAAACTTAATAAAATGGGAATCTCGTTTCCTTTATTATTTTTTAAAATATAAATAAAGTTTTTTCCTTTTATTTTGTTTTCGTCGTCTTTAGAAGCAATAAAAAGAGTCGATGGTTTTATATAATTTGTTTTAGAATTATCAAACTCTGCCAGTTCAAAAAGCTCGTCTATTTTTTTTTGTTTGCATAATTTTTCTTCAGCATTTAAAATTGCTTCAGCCGCTTGATTTAAATTCTTAACTTGAAAATCGTTGTCTATAATAATAATTCCGTCGTAAACTGAATAAAGCGCCGATTTAAAGAATGCGGAAGCTACGCTATAATCGTTAATTAGCTGTACGTTTTTGCGTTGAATAATAATAAAATACCCCATCATTGCAAGAGTTAACGGATAGAACGTTAAGATTGTTGGCAAAATTTTTTGAAGAGAGAACAACACTAAATCGAATTTTCTAAAATTTAATATTGATATAAGAAATAATAATAAAACGCTAAGATTTAAACCAAATAAAATTAAACTAAAAAAATTTAATCTAACTTTGTTTTTTTTAATTAAAATATAATAAGTAAAACTTAAAGCGTAAGATAAAATTAAAACTAAAATTCCAATGAATAAACTTTGTTGACTTTGATAAATCCTGCCTAAAATAGCTATCGCTAAAGCTATAAAGCCGGCAATTGGACCATAAAATATAACGCAAATGCTAATTAAAATTGATCTTCCATCTACTCTGATTGGAATATTGGAGTCGAGAGGAAAGTAAAGGGCAAAAACTGTTATTAATCCAAAAAAAATTCCAATAAATACTATACTTAGAGCTTTTTGTTTTACATAATATTCTATTATATTAGCTACAACAATTAATACAATAAAGATCGCCAGAAGATTTATCGTTTCAAAAATAAACATAAACTTATAATATTATTTTTATATTTAAAACCTATTGGTTAATTTGCAAAATAAACAATTAAAAATAATTTCAAAAAAAATATAATAACTATATGCAAGGATTAAAAGTAATTTTTGCCATTTTTTACGTCGTTTTATTTTACTTCCATGCCCAAGCAGCCAAAGAAGCGGCAAAAAGCTCAATTAAAGAAACTAAAATGCGCGACACAAGCTTTTACAATAAGGCTCCACAAAACGTCGCCGCTTTAATTTCTATGCTCATATTATTTTCTTTTTTCGACATTTTTATTATCGATTTTAATATAAGCGAAGAAAATTTAATAATTATCAAATCCATAGGCTTATTTTTTTACGCGACTTTTTCTTTTCTTCAACTAATATGCGTAAAAAAACTCGGAAAATTTTACTCGGTAGAAATACAAATATTTAAAGAACATAAGCTGGCAACAGACGGCATTTATGCAAAAATAAGACATCCTCAATATTTATTTCAAATTCTATCAGATTTAGGAGCCGGCATATTCTTTTTAAGTTATTTAATTTTGCCGATCGTTGTCTTTATTGAATTTCCAATTATGTTAAAAAGAATAAAAATTGAAGAAGAATATTTAACTAAATTTTTTGGCGAAGACTACGAGAACTATAAAAGAAGAAGTTGGAGCTTATTTCCAAAGTTATTTTAATTTAATTGCTTTACTTTTTAATGCTTTTAAAATTTTTTAAAAAAGCTTATTCCTCAAAAGCTTTTATTCGAGAAATATTTAATAAATTTAGTCACAACCTAAAAAAGCCGACTCATTTATAGCTCATAGTCGGCTTTTAAATATTGCAGTCGAAATAAAGCTTTACTTTAATAGAATAATTTTCATTGCAATTCTTTTTTCTTTTGTCTTCGCAATTACGGTATAGATCCCCGAACTTAATTTATCGCCGTTAAATACACATCTATGATCTCCTCCCTGCAAATAATCTGAAATTAAAACTTCAACTTCTTTGCCTAATATATCGTATATCCTCATATCGACAAAATCGCTTTGCGGCAAATAAAATTCTATCGTAGTCGACGCGTTGAATGGATTAGGATAATTTTGATATAGAACAAATTCGTTTGGCTTAAGTTTTTGTTCGGAAACTTTAGACGAATATTGCCAAACTCCAAAAACATCCACAAAATAATTTTTTAATAGTTCAGCCGCGTCTTTGAATCGCATATAATAAAGCGGAAAAGATAATACAAGCGTTCGATTAGTATTTATCCCAACGGGGACATTTTTCAAAGAACCTGCCAAATTTGTAGTATCGTAAAAAGTATTATACTTATATAATACGATTCCGAAATTTTGTCTATTGTAAATCGCTTCCACGTATTTTAAATGATAATTATCTGAAGATAAAACTTTAGCGCTGTCTGTCCATATATAATTCGGAAAATTAGAAAACGATTGATTAGCTTTATACGCGCCTATAAATTTCGAATTAAATTTATTTTCGCATTTTGAAATTCCAAAACAATC
>Ga0308414_1000582_pt1 | contig 23391 bp, 18 predicted proteins | sample HotsprSampleOS50_FD_205667 | JGI IMG/M metagenome (GOLD analysis project Ga0308414, IMG submission 205667) | Hot spring phototrophic mat microbial communities from Octopus Spring, Yellowstone National Park, Wyoming, United States - 20090730_OS50 ...
TTAATGTTAATACTAATTCAAAGATAAATAAAGTAACTGAAAAAGAATTATCTGTGATAATTTCATTTAAATAACATCTGTCCAAAACAAATATATTTATGTGGCTAAAGCCTCTCCCCGATTCTAATTTTTTGGGGCTGTCTAATAAGTTAAAAATTGTCAGGCTGAGCTTGTCGAAGACTGACAATTTAGACCAAAATCACACTTCGACAGGCTCAGTGTGACATAAAAATTTACTTTTTAGACAACCCCTTAACATAAACAAAAAGATATTATCGGCTTTAGCCACATTTAATTAAAATCTGTTAATAATAATAGTGTAATCATTTTCATAAGGGATTCAATTAAAAAGAAATTTGTTTCTTTTATTTTGAACTAAAATCAGAGTTTATTGATCAGGTTTAAGTTTATTTTGGACAACACTGATTTAAATAACATAACTAAAACTCAAAAAAATCTTCAAAATTATTATGTTTGGTAAGACAAATTTTTTGAATATGAATTCCTTAATCAAATCAAAGCTGAAATCATTAGTTGGGGAAACTAATTATTTCGATTCTTACGAAGACAGACTTGTCTATTCTTATGATGGCACTCCAACTCTTCATCAAATGCCTGAAGCAGTATTATTTCCAGAAGATGAAGAACAAATTTCACAAATTTTGAAATTAGCAAATGAAGAAAAATTTGCAGTCGTTCCTCGTGGAGCAGGAACAGGATTGAGCGGTGGCTCTGTGCCAGTTGAGAATAGTGTAGTTGTGGTGATGACTAAATGGGACAAAATTCTTGAAGTTGATGATAAAAATCTGACTGTTACAGTTCAGCCTGGCGTTATAACTGGGATTCTTCAAAAAGAAGTAGAAAAAATTGGATTGTTTTATCCTCCTGATCCGGGAAGTCTTAATGTTTGCACAATAGGTGGTAATGTTGCTAATAACGCTGGTGGATTGCGTGGATTAAAATATGGCGTTACAAAAAATTATGTTCTCGGTGTTGAAATGATTTTACCAAACGGCGATTTATTAAAAACCGGTGGTAAAAATATGAAAGATGTTGCCGGTTATAATCTTCGCGATTTCATTGTTGGAAGTGAAGGAACTCTCGGTATCATTACCAAAATTCTTCTTAAAATTATTCCTAAACCTTCTGAAACGATTACTATTCTTGCTTATTTCGATAAACTAACAGATAGTGCTCAAGCAGTTTCAGATATTATTGCAGCACACATTACTCCGAGTATGATGGAATTTTTAGATAACACAACTATTAATTGCGTTGAAGATTATGCAAAGATTGGATTACCAAGAAACAGTGAAGCGATACTTCTTCTTGAAGTAGATGGAAAAGGTAGTGCGGTTACTGAAGATGCTGAGATCATTAAAAACATTCTTCAAAAAAATCGGGCTTCAACAATAAGAACTGCTAACACTGAATCTGAATCACTCAAACTTAAAACAGCACGCAGAACAGCATTCAGTGCTTTGGCTCGTAAAAAACCAACCACAATTCTTGAAGATGCAACAGTTCCAAGAAGTGAACTACCGGTAATGATTGAAAAAATAACAAACGCATCAAAACAATACGATGTTATGATTGGAAACTTTGGTCACGCTGGCGATGGTAATCTTCATCCGACAGCATTAACCGATGAAAGAGATAAAAAAGAAATTGACAAAGCACATCGTGCTTTCGATTATATTTTCAATGAAGCTATTAAACTTGGCGGGACAATCACAGGAGAGCACGGAACAGGACTTTCTAAAAAACATTTCCTTGAAAAACTTGCAGGTATTCCTGGAGTTGAAATGATGAAAAAAATTAAATCTGTTATTGATGAAAATAATATTCTTAATCCAGGTAAGATTTTCACAATTTCTCCCAAATGTGAAGGTAGTCTGCCGACAAGAAGGGAACAAATAAAAGACCTTTAATGAAATCCGTTAATCATTCTACTGAACTTCTTAAGATTCTTCCGCACGATGACATTTTACAACAATGTATGCACTGCGGTTTATGTCTTGCAACCTGCCCTACTTATGATTTAACTAAAATGGAACGTTCTTCTCCAAGAGGAAGAATTTATATGATAAAATCTGTTGCACGTGGAGAAATGGAATTGAGTGATAATTTCGCAGAAGAAATGAATTTTTGTCTCGATTGTCAGGCTTGTGAAACTGCCTGCCCCGCAGGAGTTAAATATGGAAGAATGGTTGAAACTGCACGGGTTGTAATAGAAGAATCAATTTATAAAGGAAAGTTTTCTGTCAAATTAAAAAGATTTTTACTAAGAAATGTTGTTGCTTCAAGAAACTCTCTGAAATTTGTATCAAATATTTTAAAGTTATATCAAAAAAGTGGTTTACAAGTATTTGTCAGAAAAATTCGATTACTGAAATTATTCTCTACGAAACTATACGAGATTGAAAAACTTACTCCTGTAATTTCAGATAAATTCTCAGATAAAAATATTAAAGAAATCGAAAAGCCCGAAGGTGAAATAAAATTTAAGACTGCTTTTCATTTTGGCTGTCTGATGAATACAATGTTCGCTGATATTAATCAAGATACAATAGATGTTCTTAAATCAATTGGCTGTCAGATAATAACTCCAAAAGAACAGGTTTGCTGCGGTTCATTAATGGGTCATAACGGTGATATGGAATTTGCATTAAAGTTAGCAAAGAAAAACATAGATGTATTTCTCAAACACGATTATGATTTTCTTATCTCTAACTCTGCTGGCTGCGGCGCTTTTATGAAAGACTATGCTCACCTTTTAGAGGATGATCCGGTTTATTCTGAAAAAGCTAAAATCTTTTCTTCAAAAGTCAAAGATGTAATGGAATTCCTCTCAATTGAAAAACTTAAACTTAAACTTAAACTTAAACTTGAACTTAAACCCGAACCAGACCAAATAACCTACCACGACGCTTGTCATCTTGCTCACGCTCAGAAAATTACATCTCAACCAAGAGAAGTAATTAAAAACATTCCAGGTATAAAATATACTGAGCTTGAAGAAGCTTCGTGGTGCTGTGGAAGTGCCGGAATTTATAATGTTGTCAGATATGATGATGCTATTAAGCAATTAGAAAGAAAAATGAATAACATAAAAAAAACCGGAGCTAAGATTGTTCTAACCGGAAATCCTGGTTGTATGGGACAAATAAAATTCGGAATTGAAAAATTTTGTTCAGAAGAAAATTTACAGGTAATGCATCCTGTAACGTTGATTAAACAACTAATAAATAAATAGAGTTTTCCAAGAGGTCAAATGAGACCTCTATTTAATTAATAATAAAACTATTAACCTTTAATGAGAAAGGGAATAATTATGGAACACTCAGAAGTTCAAGCCAGAGTTAAAAAAGTCATTTCCAAAGTTCTAAAAATTGATGAAGCAAATATTGCAGACGATGCAAATTTCATATTCGACCTTGGAGCCGATTCACTCCAAAGTGTTGAATTAGTTGCGGCTTTCGAGGAAGAATTTCAAATTGAGATGGAAGAAGATAAAGCCCTCGAAGTTCAAACCGTATCTGACGCAGCTAAATTTATTTCCCAATATCTAAAATAAAAGGAGCTAAGATGCCAACTCTATCTCCGAACAAATTTGAAAATCTTCAAAAAATTTTCTACCCACAGTCTATTGCAATAATCGGTGCTAATAAAGTAAAGGGTACAGTTCCAAGTGATATCCTTTTCAATATTCTTAAAGCTGAATTCAAAGGAGTTGTTTATCCGGTCAATCCAAGAGAAAAACACCTTGCTTCTATTAAGACCTACAAATACGCCATTGACATTGAAGACCCTGTTGATTTAGCAGTTCTCGTATTTCCAAGTTCTGTAATGAATTTGGCATTAGAGCAATGCGGTCAAAAAGGAATTATAAGTGCAATTATTATCTCAGCCGGATTTAAAGAAGTTGGTGGTCAGGGAATCGAAAGAGAAGAACAAATAAAAGAGATTGCAAAGAAATACGGAATTAATTTTATTGGACCTAATTGCCTTGGGGTAATTAACACAGACCCTAATGTATTACTTAACGCATCTTTCGCACGCAAGATGCCGGAAGAAGGCAAGATTGCCTTCATCTCTCAAAGCGGCGCATTGTGTACTGCAGTTTTGGATTATGCTCAGGCTAAACACATAGGTTTTTCCAAGTTTGTAAGTATTGGTAATAAAGCAGATATAAGCGAGATTGATTTGCTTTATTATCTTAAAGAAGATCCTAAAACTAAAGTCATACTTCTTTATCTTGAAGAAATAAGTGATGGCATTGGTTTAATGGAAGCAGCAAAAACTGTCATACGTGAATCAGGGAAGCCAATACTTGCAATAAAATCCGGCAGAACCGAAGCTGGGGCTTCTGCTGCTGCTTCGCACACAGGTTCGCTTGCCGGAAGTGATGAGATTTGTGATGCAGCATTTAAACAAGCAGGCATTATTCGTTGTGATAATATCGAGGAGATGTTCAATAAAGCAATCGCTTTCACTTATCAGCCAATGCCTAAAGATAAAAGAATTGCTATCATTACAAATGCTGGCGGTCCCGGAGTTTTAACAACTGATAAATCTATACAGCAAGGACTTACTTTGGCAAAATTTTCTGATACTACAACAGAAATTCTGAAGAAGAGTTTGCCAAAAACAGCTAACATTAAAAATCCGGTTGATGTAATTGGTGATGCAAGAGCAGATAGATATAGTGTAGCCGTTTCTTCGATACTTAAAGATGAAAACGTTGATGGAGCTTTTATTATTCTTACTCCACAATCAATGACAGAAATTGAAAGTATTGCTCTTGAAATAAGTCATCTTGCAGGTCAATTTGATAAACCAATCTATACATCTTTTATGGGAGAAGCAGATGTAAAAGCAGGAATTGATATTCTTCAGCGAAATAAAATTCCTCATTACATTTTACCTGAATCTATGCCAATTGCCTTTTCGTCTGTTTATAAGTTCAAAAAGATGATAGAAGAAAAACCAGAACAAGTCATAGAATTAAAAGATAAGAATTCTGAAAAAGCTAAAAGCATTCTTGATAAAGCAATTTCTAATGGCAGGAAATACTTGCCAGAAGAAGAGGCTGTAAAAGTTCTTGAAGCTTACAATTTCCCATTATTAAAAAGTACTTTGGTAAATAATGAAGAAAAAGCTGTAAAAGAATCCGAAAAACTTGGTTATCCCGTGGTTATGAAAATTATCTCTGATGATATTGTCCATAAGTTTGATGTTGGCGGAGTTATTCTGAACATTAAATCTAAAGAGGAAGCTAAAGAATCTTTCAATAAAATAATTTCAAATGTTAAGAAGAATATGCCTGATGCAAAGATCAAAGGCGTTTTCGTCAGACAGATGATTCCACCTGGTGAAGAGGTAATTATTGGAATGAAAAGAGATATTACTTTTGGTCCTGTTATAATGTTTGGATTAGGAGGTTTGTTCGTCGAGATTTATAAAGATGTAAGTTTCAGAGTTGCACCACTCGATATGAAGTCCGTTGATAAACTTATTTCAGAAACAAAGGCATCAGCTATTCTTTCAGGTGCCAGAGGATTAAAACCGAGAGATATAAATTCAATTAAAAATTGTATAATTCGTCTCTCTCAACTCGCCGTTGATTGTCCTGAAATAAAAGAACTGGATATAAATCCACTAATTGTTCTTGAAGAAGGAAAAGGCAGTTTTGTAGCAGACACAAAAATTATGCTCTATTAAAATTTTAATAAGGAGAAATAAAAATGAGAATTTTAATTTATGATAACTACCAGTCGTTAAGTAAATGGGTTGCCTATTACATTGCAAAAAAAATTAATCAGGCAAAGCCGACAAAAGATAAACCATTTGTTCTTGGACTTCCAACAGGTTCTTCTCCGATTGGAACCTATGCAGAATTAGTTTCACTTTATAATGAAGGTAAAGTCTCTTTCCAGAATGTTGTAACTTTTAATATGGATGAATATGTTGATATATCTGAAGATCATCCTCAAAGCTATCACTATTTTATGTGGCATCATCTGTTTAGTCATATTGATATTCCAAAAGAAAATGTAAACATTCTTAATGGTAATGCTAAAGACCTTGAAAAAGAATGTGCAGACTACGAAGCAAAAATTAAATCTTACGGCGGAATTGATTTCTTCCTTGGAGGCATTGGTGCAGATGGACATATAGCATTTAATGAACCCGGTTCATCTCTTTCGTCAAGAACAAGAATTAAAACTTTAACTTATGATACCAGACTTGCAAACGCAAGATTTTTTGATAACGACGTCAATAAAGTCCCTAAAACTGCTCTCACTGTTGGAGTTGGAACTGTAATGGATGCAAGAGAAGTACTTATAATCGTAAGCGGATACAGTAAAGCCCGTGCATTAAAAATGGCGGTTGAAGAAGGTGTTAATCATATGTGGACAGTTTCAATGCTTCAACTTCATCCGCACGGAATTATTGCCTGTGATGAAGATTCTACTTTGGAATTAAAAGTAGCCACCGTTAAATATTTTAAGGATATTGAAAGTGCTTCGCTGAGCCAATTACCAGAATTATAAAAAATTGAGATTTTTATGGAATACAGAAAACTTACAAGTGAAGAGATTTCTATTCTTGAAAAACAAAACTGTAGTTCTGATAAATGGGACACAGTATTTGTAAAAGGTGATTTTATAGCAAATTATATAATCAATTCCTCCTTTGAAGGGAAAATCTTTATTGGAGAAAATGTAAAAATCAAAAATTCGAATCTGAGAAATTACAAAATCGAAGATGATTGTATTATTGAAAATGTATATTCACTTTCTGTTGAAGGCGAAACAACTTTTGGTAATGGAGTCAGCATTAATGTTTTGAATGAAGGTGGAGGTAGAGAATTATTGATTTATGATAAACTCTCATCTCAAATTGCGTACTTAATTGTTACTTGCAGACACGATGAAATCCTAATATCAAAGATTAATGAAATGATTAAGAAGTATTCTGAAAGTATAAAATCAGATTTAGGATTTGTAGGCAAGGGTTCAATAATTAAAAATTGTGGTTTCATAAAAAACGTTTTAATTGGCGAACGTTCTAAGATTGAAGGAGCTGCAAAGCTATCTGAAGGAACAATAGCAAGCAATAAATTTGATCCTGTTTACATTGGCTCAAATGTTATAGCAAGCCATTTCATAATTCAATCTGGCTCAGTAGTTAATGACGGTTCGATAATCGAGAATTCCTTTATCGGACAAGGTGTAAGAATTGGCAAGCAGTATTCAACAGAAAATTGTGCATTCTTCTGTAATTGTGAAGGATTTCACGGTGAAGCCGTAAGTGTTTTTGCAGGACCTTATACAGTAACTCACCATAAATCTACTTTACTTATCGCTGCAATGTTCTCATTTTATAATGCTGGCAGTGGTTCAAATCAAAGCAATCATATGTACAAACTTGGACCGATTCATCAAGGAATTTTAGAACGCGGTGCAAAGACAGGATCATTTTCCTATATGCTTTGGCCTTCAAGAGTTGGAGCTTTCAGTGTAGTTATAGGAAAGCATTATAATAATTTCGATGCAAGTGAATTCCCTTTCTCATATATCAATGAAGAAGATGGAAAATCACTTCTAACCCCAGCTATGAATCTTTTCACTGTTGGTACTAAAAGAGATAGCGAAAAATGGCCTAACAGAGATAGAAGAAAAGATATTGATAAGTTTGATATTTTGAACTTTGAATTATTTAATCCCTTCATAGTAATGAGAGTTTTACAAGGGATAAATGTTTTGTCAAATCTTTTAGAAAAAACCAAGAAAGAACAAGAATATGTTACCTATAAAGGTCTGACAATTAAAAGATTGCTTATTAAAACCTGTATCAAGTACTATGAAATTATTTTGAAAATATTTATAGGCAGCCAATTAATATATAGACTTGAAAAAATTTCAGATATAAAATCAGCTTTGAATTACAACGAAAATTTATTTTCTTTCGATTGGATTGATTTTGCTGGTATGTTTATCAGTAAAAATGATTATCATAAAATTCAGGAGTTAGTAAAATCAAATTCTATTTCTGATTTAGAAGAATTACGAAAAGAACTTAATAAAATTAATGATGATTACTTTGAATCAGCCTGGAGCTGGACAGCAAAACTTATTGAAGAACGATTTGGAGCAAAACCTTCGGAATTATCCAAAGAACAAATCATACAGATTATATCCGATTGGAAAGAAAACAGCGTAAAGTTAAATAATATGATATTAAAGGATGCTGAGAAAGAATTTGATCAAAACAGTAAAATCGGTTTTGGCATTGATGGAGATAACGAGATTCAAGAAAAAGACTTTGAAAGTGTGCGTGGAAAATTTGATGAAAATAAATTTGTAGTAAATCTGAAAAAAGACTCCGAATTAATTTCTAAAAACGCAGAAGAAATAATTTCAAGGTTATTGACAATGTGATTTCGTTGAGATTCTGTCTAAAAAAGTGAATTTCACTTTGTGTCTTGGTGCCTTCGTGGCATTTATTCTTTTGCCACGAAGACACGAAGGCACAAAGCTAAATAAAGAAACTTTTAGTCAGCTCTCTTCTAATAAATCTTCTCATCATAAATAATATGATCAAAAGTTTCCCGGCTTCTTGTTACAAAAATCTTATCACCATCAATCAAAATTTCAGGTGGTCGTCGTCGTCCATTGTAATTAGATGACATAACCATTCCATAAGCTCCTGAGGACATTATTGCAAGCAGCTCTCCCGTTTTTGATTGATATATTTCTCTATCCTTAGCAAAATAATCACCCGTCTCACAGATAGGACCGACAATATCTGCAATAATCTTATCTCTGCTTTCATCTCTGTTTACAGGCTGGATATGATGATAAGCGTGATAAATAGTTGGACGGAGAAGATCATTCATAGCTGCATCAACAATAATAAATCTCTTCTCGCCATTTGAAAAATTATAAATTACTTCTGTCAGAAGAATTCCACCATTTGCAGTGAGAAATCTGCCCGGTTCAAAAAATATTTCACAATCAAGTTTTTTAAAACACGGCAGGAGATTTTCAGCATATTCTTCAATTGTAAATGGAACTTCATCACGGTATCTTACTCCGATTCCACCGCCAACATCAAAATGATCAAGCTTAAGTCCATCTTTCTTTAATTCACAATACATCTCTGCTAATTTGTTTACTGCTTCAACAAATGGATCAAATGAAGTTATTTGAGAGCCAATATGCATATCTATCCCTGTAAATCTGATATTTTTAAACTCATTCCTTCTGCTATAAATTTCCCAAGCTGTCTTAGTATTAACACCAAATTTACTATTGGCTAATCCTGTTGAAATGTATGGATGGGTTTTAGGATCAACATCTGGGTTAACCCTAACAGCGACACTCGCAACCTTTTTTAATTCACCTGCCAATCTGTCAATAAGTTCAACTTCTTCTACTGATTCTGCTTTTATTAATAGTAATTCTCTTAAAATACCTAACATTATTTCTTTTTTAGTTTTTCCAACACCCGTCAAAATTATTTTATCAGGTTTTACTCCGGTTTTCAATGCCCGATATAATTCTCCTTCAGAATTTACATCCACTCCGCCGCCACACTGAACAAAAGTATTCACAACACTTAAATTATAATTGGCTTTCATTGCATAGAAGATTTTATGTTTAATATTCTTGAAAGCATTAGTAAAGTCTTTGTACTGTTTTATAAAGTGGTTGCGGCTATAAACATAAAGCGGAGTTCCAAATTTGTTTACCAATTCTTCAGCCGGAACTTCTTCAACATAAAGTTGATTATTTTTATAATTGATGAATTCGGTTTCAAAGTAGTTCATAATTTATTTTTTAATTCCTGAGATATCAATAATAATAATTTATTGTAAAGAAAAACTTTTCCTTTCAAAAGTAAAGTTGAAAATTGAACATTGAGCATTGAGAATTTAGTAACTATCGCACAATATCAATAATAAATGTTCAATGCTCAACAATCAATATTCAACGATCAATGTTCAATTATTAAGTTTAAATCTGGTAAATCTAATTATATAAATAATATTTTTTTGCGATCTGTCTGAAATTTTTAATGTCTTTGTTTAAATATGAAATTATGTCTTCCACTTTTTGATTTTTTATAAACAACTCTCTTATTTTATTTGTACCGAGCACTTTGTCAAACATATCATTATTCTTCCCATCAATTATTAAATTTTTACCATAGAGTTCATTTACTGCCTGAAGGAAATAAAATTGAATTGGAATCAGTTCAACATTTTCATAATCAATTATATGAATCTGAACTCCATTTAACATTTTATCTTTTCCGAAAGCGTAATATGGCTTGTATGTTATCGGTCTGAAAATTACTCCGTGCAGATTAAATGAATTCATTTTATTTGCAAGTTCAACAGAATTTATCCATTCAGCAGCGAATGTTTGAAATGGTAAAGTGTATCCAACACCAATTGATAATACTCCTCTAAGCTCACCAATTATTCCCGATGCAGCATAATAAAATGCTGAGTAAGGATGAGGAATGTGTGGTGAAGTTAAAACCCAAGGCAAACCTGTCTCCTCAAAAAACATATTTCGCTGCCATCCTTCCATTTTTAAAACTGAAAGTTTGCATTTGATTTTATTCGTAAGCATTCCTTCTTCGTTCAATAACATAGCCAATTCACCAACTGTTAATCCGTGAATGTAAGGAATTGGAAACTGGCTCACGAACGAAAAATATCCATCTTCAACTATGTTGCCTTCAATTCTATTTCCACCTAAAGGATTTGGTCGATCGAGAATGATTACTTCTTTTTCATTTTCAGCTGCAGCTTCCATCACCAAACCCATTGTGCTTATGTATGTATAAGATCGGCTGCCAGTATCCTGAATATCAAAAACAAGAGCATCAACATCTTTCAGCATTTCGGGAGTTGGCTTTCTTGTTTTTCCATAAAGAGAATAAACAGGTAGTTTGGTTGTTTCATCAATATAAAAATCAACATATTCTCCTGCAGAATAATTTCCACGAACTCCGTGTTCAGGTCCGTATAGTGCAACAAGATTAACTTCAGGTGATTCGAATAAAATATCAATTGAGGATTTCAATTTACTATCCACGCCGGTTGGATTTGTAACCAAGCCCACTCTTTTTCCTTTCAGCAAATCAAAATTTCTTTCTCGCAAAACTTCAATTCCTGTTTTTACTTTTGCTTTAGTTTTAACCAGTAGATGTTTTTCATTTACTAATCGAACGATTGTGCCATCAGATATGTATTTATATAAATCTTCTCCGGGACAAACTGTTTGATTTGTATAATCTTTATGTCCTTTAATATCATTTTCAGATACTTTGAATTTATCTTTTAAGAATGAAACAAGATTAACGAGTGCATTTAATTGATCCTGATTTACTTTTTGTACTTCGTAATTACCAACAACACAAATAAGTGCGTGTCCTCTAACATCATAATCAGTATTAGTATCGCCGGGATAATTTATCGGTCGTGTTTCGTAAATGTTTCCTTTAAAATCAATCATAAAATGATAAGGAATATCAATCCATTTCTTTTCACTTCTGCTCCAGCTCTGAAGATTTTTCAAATACTGAATCATATCTTTATCTTCAGGGAAAAACTCACCACCATGATGAATAGTAATCTTATCAATTTTATGTTGAGGTAAAGTTTCTGAGAGTGGCTGCCAGCCCCAAGTTGATCTACTGATAATTGTCAGATTATCTGGATAGTGTAATTCTGATATTAGTAAATATTTACTTGAAGAAGAACAAGCACAAATCAAATTAAATACTATTATTAACAGTAAAAGATAAAATATGTTTTTCATCTAACTTGCCTTAATGTATTGTTTATCAAATAGAATTCTTAATTATTACCCCAAAAATAATTTAAAACTGAAGAAACATTTACAATTTGTCGGATAGATTAGATAAAGATTTTTTGATTGAATATTGATAATAAAAATGCCCCACATAATGTGAGGCAATTAATAGTTAAAACTATTTATCAATATTTCATTTTACTAAAGCCATTCGACTTGCTTTCAATTCAAGTTGTGAGAGGCAATCAATGACCCTTTCACTAATACCTTCTAATTTGTCTATTTTTTTAATTGCAAAATCTTTGTTACCATTTTGGACATCTAAAACAATTTCTTTAGCCAGATGATGTAATTCTATATGATGTTGCTCCAATTCTCTGAAAACCGGATCATTAGCATAATACTTGGAAGCAGTTCCGTAATACCATTTACCCAATGCGCATCCACGATAATTACCTGCAACTTCTGGATCAATATTTTCTTCTCCTCTTAACATATTATTCAGTCTAATTTTCCATTTCCTATGAGCCAGTTTAGCGGCGTTAAAATCAAATTCCTGAATTCTAAATTCAGTTCTTGTATCAATTGTATCTTTGTCTGAAAGTTTGAATAAACCTAATAACCCTTGTAAGTTTATCGCAAGTTTTGTCAAATCATTTGTTGCTTCAGCAATTTGACTAACTGCTCCAGCTGATTCTTTAATAATATTAGAAACATTTTCTACATTAGAACTTACAACCTGAGAAGTTGCAGACTGCTCTTCGCTTGCAGCAGCAATCTGATTAACTAATTGGACAACTTCATTTGTATTTGATAAAATTTCACTCAGAGATTTTTTACTATCCGTAGCTAAACTAATAATCTTATTTACTTGTTGATTACCTTCTTTCATTGCCTGAACAACATTTGTAGTTTCATTTTGAATATCTTTAATAATTTTCTCTATCTGTTTAGTCGAATTTGATGATCGTTCTGCAAGTTTTCTTACTTCATCAGCAACAACTGCGAAACCACGACCATATTCTCCTGCACGAGCAGCTTCAATTGCTGCATTCAGAGCTAAAAGATTTGTTTGGTCGGCAATTTCATCAATAACTTGTAAAATTTCATTTATTGATTCTGAAGATTTTCCAAGATTATCTATCCTTTCAGCAACAGAGTTTACAAACTGAGCAATTAAATTAATTTTTTCAATAGTTTCTTCAATTATTGTAACACTTTCACGTACAACTTTTTCGCTATGAATTGCTTTTTCTGCTGTTTGAACAGCACTTTGAGCATTGGTGCCAATTGTTCTATTCATCTCATCGGTTGCATTAGAAACTTCAACTATTTGATTTGATTGTTCTCTTGAAGTAGCTGCCAATTCTTCTGTAGTAGCAGAGATTTCACTTGTTGCACTTGCTAAATTGTATGTCAATTCTCTTACTTGTTTTAGTGCATCTTTTATTGCTAATGCCATAAATTTTAAGTTTTCAGAAATTAACTTGTTATTCTCATCTTCAAAACGATGATTGAAACTAATTGTAAAATCTCTATTTGCTAATTCATTGATAATTCTTCTTAATATTTCTGATTCGGATTTTAACAAATTATTTCTCTTCTGAATAAATTCTACAAATTCAAAAGTAACAATTGAATTAACGGCTATTAAAGCTACCATTTCAATGAATTTTTTATCGTGTTCAGTAAATTCTGTACCATCATTTTTCTCTGATACATATAAATTTCCATAACTTTTATTTTCACTGATTAGTGGAGTTGCTAATAAAGTTTTCATTTTTGGATGATTTGTGGGAAAGCCGTAAGATTTTGGGTGCTTGCCCATATCATTGAGTAATAAGGTTTGCTTTGTCTCATGAATGTAACCAAGCAATCCTTTACCCTGCGGATATTCTCCTATTAATTTTACTTGTTCTGGAGTTAAACCACGATAAATAAAATCTTTTGGTTTTTGATACTCGTCAAATACAGTGATTGCGACATATTTTACATTAAATAATTTTTCTGTTAATGTTGTCAATTCTTCTAAAATTTCTTTTATACTTTTTTTACCTTTAAGTTGATGAAAAACTTCCACCATATATTTGCTGTTTTCTACGTAATACTTAAATGAAGATTCGATTTGTTTTAATCCATCTTTAATTTCACAAAATTCATCACTTATTGAAAAATCTTTAAATTTACCATCAAATTGGATTTTTGAAATTTTGTCAATTTTTTCTTTTAGATGACTAACTTTTCTTGCTACCAAATAGCTTAGTACACCTGCCCAACAATACAAACAAGAGCTATTAGAGTAAAGTATAGAACAGCAGTGCTTTTATAATTATCGGCTAATTCTTTTGTTGAATTTTCACTGCTAATTGCAGTTAATTGTTCAATAAAATTGAAAAATGAATTTGCAAAAAAGAATAATAAACCGATAATCAATAATCCAATAAAGAAAAATTGATATTTGAGTTTAAATTTCATACAATGCTCCTTTTTCTTTGATTAACGTAATTTTTATGAATTTTTTAATAGTTTTTGAAGGAATTTTTTAATAAATAAGAAAAATCAAATTTTCACATAGTCTTAATAGTAACTCCTTTTAATCAAGCTAAAATTTTATTCTTAATCCTTGCACTATTAAAATTTTATTTATAGTTTTCGAATGTAGATTGTATACATTATACAGTATATAGAAATTGAGAAATAATGCTAAATGTAACTTTTAATATTGAAGAAGTTAAACCTCTTCGCGAAATAATAGCCGCCACAATAAGAAATTATATTATTGAAGGCAAAATAAAACCCGGAGAAAGACTCCTTGAACCTAATGTTGCAAAACTATTAGGTGTTAGCCGCACTCCTCTAAGAGAGGCATTTCTACAACTTGAATCAGAAGGATTTCTAAAATTTAATCCTCGTAAAGGTGCTTTAGTTACAGAAACTTCTCTCGAAGATGCAGAAGAAACTTACGAAATTAAAGGAGCATTGGAAACTTTGGCTGCAAGTCTGGCTTCATCTAATATTACTAATCAGCAGATTGATGAGTTAATCATCATCAACAAAAGAATGGAATCTATTGCTAATTCGAAAAAAAAAGATTATAAAAGTTTTCTTGAACTAAATTCAATTTTCCATCAAAAGATTTACGAATTGTGCGGCAATGAAAAATTAAAAAAGACTATTAAAACACTGAGAAATCAGACTTTGAGATATAATTATATCTTTCTTTCTCTTCTTTCACATCTTAATGAATCAGTAAACGAACATTATGAAATTATTCAAGCGCTAAAAAAAGGTAATCAAAAAGAAGTTGAACTGGCAGTGAAAAATCACAACGATAGTGCATTAAGGTTACTTAAAAATTATATTGAAAATCAAAAGAAATAATAAATCAGGGGAAAAAATGGAAAAGATAAAAGTTGCGGTTGTAGGTTTCGGAAATGTTGGCTGTATGGCTCTCGATGCAATTTCTCAAGAACCCGATATGGAAATAGCAGGAATTGTCGAACTGCTCAATCATCAAAAAATTCGCGAAAGTCTCAATCCACAAAAATGCTGTGCCTTTGGTCAGACACAGTTAGTAAAAAATATTAAAGAACTTGACTCTGTTGATGTTGCACTTATTTGTGCTCCATCAAGAAAAGTTAAAGACGTAGCTGCTGAATATCTTAGATTAGGTATCAATACTGTTGATAGTTTTGATATTCATTCTGAAATTCCTGAATTAAAAAAATATCTTAATGTTATAGCAAAAGAGAATAATAAAACTTCCATTATTTCTGCTGGTTGGGACCCTGGAATTGATTCAGTAATTCGTGGTTGGTTTCTTGCAATGACTCCTAAAGGAATTACCCACACAAATTATGGTCCGGGGATGTCTATGGGTCATACTGTTGCAGTTAAAGATATACCCGGAGTTAAAAATGCTCTCTCTATCACTGTCCCTGCTGGAATGGGGATTCACAGAAGAATGGTTTATGTTGAGCTGAAACCTGGTGCAAATTTTTCAGAAGTTGAAAAAGCAATTAAAAATGATCCATATTTTATTAAAGATAGAACTTATGTTTTTGAAGTTAATAATGTTGATAATCTAATTGATATGGGACACGGTGTTTTAATGGAAAGGAAAGGCGTTTCAGGAACAACTCATAATCAAATGCTAAAGTTCGAAATGAAAATCAATAATCCCGCATTAACCGCTCAAGTAATGGTTTCTGCTGCACGGGCTGCAATGAAACAAAAACCCGGTTGTTACACAATGATCGAGATTCCGGTAATTGATTTTCTCTATGGTGAACTTGAAAATTTTGTTTCAAGCATAGTATAAGTTTTTGAGGTTTTATGTCTGACCCATATAAAAGAAAATTAGTCAATCACGATTTTTATCATAGCAAAGTAGATATTGTCGGAAAAGTTGTTGTCGTTCTTGACGGTAAACTTGATAACAGAGAACTTAACTTAATCCAACCAATATCAAGAGCATTTGCACAACATACTATTATCGAATTAATTGGAACTGATGAACAAGATGCAGCACCCGGAAACGTTGTAAATAATATTTGCTATATAGGATTTGTGGAATTGCAGAACAGTGGAGTTATTTTGACTGGTGACAAAGTTTTTTGGAATGATAAAGAAATCGGAGAGATAGCTGGTTACGATGATACTCATATGCCTAATCATCAGAATACAATTATAAAAATGAAAACAAGAATTTCCGGCAAAGAGCTTGGAATAAAATTAAATGATAAATTGATAATTAAAGGATTTGATAAATAATTTTAATTCTTTCTACAACAATAAAATAAAGGTAAAAAAATGGCAAAACCAAGATTTAAGTTTGAAATGTATAAGAGATTGCAACAACGCATACCTCAGATATATACAGAAGCTAAAAAGGCTGCCGAAGATTTGAAAATCCCCGCTGAATTAAAAGGAGCTTTCGGTTTGACAGGAGCGATTTCTGGTTGCCCCTCTCCACTTCGCGATGACATTGAACACATTATGGCTCAAGAATCTAAAAAAGTTGTACCTCTTTCTGTGTATGTAGATCAAATAAGAGAAATAATTAAAGAAATGTACGGAGACGATTATGATGCTGCTCCAGTAAACACCTGTGAAGGTGGATTGTGGGTTACTTTTGATACTTTATTTACACCACCTTTTCAAGGCAGAGGCGATAATTACAGAACAAGATATATCGCACCGATGGAAAGACACATTCATCATCAGGCTTCTTACGGAAGACCTTTCCCACCAAAGTATAAAGATATTTTAGCAGATAGAGGATGTACTGCAGGTGAATTAGGTTTTTATGGAAAGCGTCAAAATAATCTCGATACTGTTTTCGTTCCTCTTGAAGGAGCTGAATATCCTGTACACGGTATAAATTATCATCCAGTACCTTTGTTGAAAAATGTAAAAGCAAAAGAATCAATTGAAAAATTCAAAGAAACTGCTGAAAAACATCAGACATTACTTTCCGGCTTTGCTTCTTTAGGTTATGACACTGCTGGATATGGATATGGAGATAAAGACGAACAAGGAACTCCACTGCTACAGAAGGGATTAGCTGAACTTGCTAAAAAGTTTAATGTACCTTATGTGATTGACAATGCTTGGGGAATTCCATTTATCGGAAACAGCATAAAAAATATTGGTGCTGATGTTATGATTTATAGTATGGATAAAGCAACAGGTTCCGCTACAAGCGGATTAATTATTGGTAAAGAAGATGTTCTTGTTCCAATCAGAAGAGCACTTGGTTATCACGGAAATCGTTATGGGACAACTGCTTCTTATGGTAAAGCTGCTTACGTTACTTTAGATCCGGGTAAAGAAGGTTTGAGCGGTCAACTTGCAGCTCTTAGAGTTTTAAGAGATAATCCACAAATAATTACTAAACCGATTGATGATTTATATGAAATAGTTTTAGATGAATTTTCAAAAATTGATGAGAGAATAAGAAAAGATTTTATTTTTGCTAAAAGTTATAACTGCGGAACTGTTGAAATCAATTATGAAAATAGCTGGAAAAACGGAAAACTTGGAATTCCAATTTTTACTATTGAAGATATGTATTCCGGTTCAAATCTATTTCAGGATGGAATGACTCAAATGGGAATAATCCCAACAATTGCTTATGATGCAAATATTTTTATTTCTCCAGGGCTTGGAACAACCGATAACAAAGGACAAATTATTGAAGATAGAACCAGAATGGTGATTCGTGGATTGGTTAAGTTAATTGAAATAGTTTGTGAACACGCAGGCATTTACGAATAAAATTTATATTTATTCTTTGAGTTCTTTGTGTCTTCGAGTCTTTGTGGCAATAATCTCTCGCCACAAAGGCACTAAGGCACTAAGAAATTTTCAAGTAAGTTCTTGAATGTTTTCTTAGGATAATTTTATTCTTCGTGTCTTTGAGCCTTTGTGGCAAGATGCTTTCGCCACAAAGGCACTAAGGCACAAAGTAGTACAAAGAAATTTTTAGTCAGCACAAAGTTTTTTAATTATTTGAGGTTATAAGATGACAGCATTAGAACACATAATGGATGCTATAGATATCGAAACATACATCATTTGCAAAGATGAAAATGAAGGGAAAAAACTCGCTCTTCAATTAGGACAAGAAATGAATCTTGGAGAAGTTGATATTATGTATCAGGAATTTGATGGATATGGAATGAGATTAAGATTAAGAAAATATGTTTATAAGCCAGGAAATGTTTACAAATACTTACAACCTTCTGAAAATTCATAACGGATTCAATATGTCAAAGAAAATTTTATGTGTTCCTTTAGACCCTGTTCACGATGTAGGAATTAAGATAATTAAAAACGCCCTTGATAAAAGAGGACATCAAACAGCACTCCTCTCCCCTGACTTATCACCAGAAGAAATTGTTAAAGCTGCAGCAAAAGAAAATTATGATTTTATTCTTGTTAGCCGAACTCTGGGATATGGAGTTGCAGAAATGCTTGCCCGTTTTGTTGACATGCTTGACTCAGCAGGAGTAAGAGAAAAATCCAAAATTGTTATCGGCGGAAAACCTATCACTCCTGAATTAGCAGCAGAACTCGGATTTGATAAAGGTTTTGGTGAGCATTCAACTATTGATGAATTGATCGCATATATTGAAGGAAGAGAAATTGAAATTAAATCCGTAGGATTGAATAAAACTAAAAAAAATTTTATATCTGGTTATGACTACAAATTCAATAATGATGAAATTGCAAATTTGTTAGATGCCATTACTGAAAAATTTATCAAATTTACAGATAATAAAAAATCTCCAGGAATTGAAAGAGCTAAAATTCAAAATGAAATAATCCAAACAGAAGATTTATCAAAAAAAGAAAAACTTTATGAAAAATATTATGCTCTTTGTGATGATGTAATTGTTCAAGGTAATAAAGAAAAAAGTTTTATTAAGGGAGTTCGGGAAGTAACAGATGTTGAATTGTCAAATCTGAAATGGTTTTTAGATAAAACTCAACCATTAAATCCTAATATAATTCAGCACGATAAAAAACATCCGGCGATATTTAAATTTCTCGGCAGCGGTTGTCCTATTATGGATATTATTCACGCTAAAGTTTGTGAACGATATGGAATTGATGGCTTCCTGATAATAAATCCTTCTTGGGAAGCCAGATATGAAGGTTTATTGCAAGGATATTTAACTCACGAAAACGATGGAACAATTACATCTTTCGACAATATTAAATTGATGAGAAAAAATTTAGACAACAGCACATTACTGACTGTTCGCGCTCATCGTGGTTTGAATACTCCAGAGACAGTTTTATTGGCGGGTTTAGCAGGTGCTGACTTAGTTAAAATCAATCTTGTTTATGGCTCTTTAGGTGCTGGTACTGATCCAATACGATTAGCAGTTGACGGAGTTGAAGCGATTAAATTAGCCGCAAAATATAATATGCCTTTTGATATTCCAGGTAATGATGAACTTAGTGGTGTTCCAGCGTGGAAAACATTAGCAGGACTTCTAATTAACGTGATGTTAGGAATTAAACTTGGAGCTAAACCAATTCTCAAACCTCTTTTCTGTTACGGACCTCATATTGTGATAAATGGAATGATGGAACAAAATTTTATTGATTACAATGCAGCAAAAATCTACGCATTACGAACTATAGTAAATGCTCCAATCTGGCCTGGCGAACCAATTGCATTTATGACACAATCCGAAGAGCGTGTGCAATCTGCAAATGCAACTTCATATCACGCAGCATTAGCCGCATCACTTGAGGTTGACGCAATCACCGTCGCATCAACAGATGAAGCATATTCCCGCGGTCCTATCTGTATTACTTCAAGGATTGATAGTATTCGTGCAATCTCCGACGCTTTCAAATTTATTGGTAACGCTAATTTTAAGCCTACTGCTCAGGCTGATTTCTTTACAGAAGATTTAATTAAGAAGATAACTGAAACTCTTAAAGAGGTTGAAAGAAAAGATAATCTTACAACTGCAATTTATGATGGTTGCCTTGGTAATAAAGATGACGGAGCTTATCCGGGTAAATTTGGTTTTGGAACTGTTATTTGAGGATGAAAACGCTTGGAGTAATAGGTACTGCAAAAAATACAGGTAAAACTACCACTCTATCTTTTCTTTTAAATGGACTTATCTCAAGAGGATTAAGATTAAGTACTACAAGCATAGGTTATGACGGTGAAGAGTTCGACAATATAACCAAATTACCAAAACCAAGATTGTATTTAGAAAAAGATTGCATCATTGCTACATCTGAAAATTGTCTGCTGAATACTAAAGCGGAGTTTGAAATAATTGAAGAAACTCCTTTTTCAACTGCTCTTGGCAGAATAAAATTAGTTAGAATTACAAAACCAGGGTTAATAGTTTTAGCAGGACCTAATACAAAAAATGGGTTGAATGAAATAATAAAAATTATTGAAAAGAAAACTAAATGCGATTTGTTATTGGTTGACGGCTCTTTAAATCGTTTATCTCCGATGTTTATTCTTGATAAGTTAATAATTACTACAGGTGCATCACGCAATCCTGATATCGGAACATTAGTCAAAGAAATGTCTTTGATTGAAAAAATATTTTCATATCATTTTTCTTCTTATCAATTTACTCAGAATAATATCAGTATAATTTCATCAGATAAATCAATTGTTCTACGAGGTAATACTTTAGTTGATGAAGATGACTTTCAGCAATTAGAAAAATCATTAGATGATAATGTTGAGAAAATATTTATTCCGGGTTTAATTTCTAATGAATTTTTAACAAAAAACTTAGATCGTATCTATAAAATAATTGGTAAACCTTTTGAATTAGTTTTTCATTCACCAATTCAACTTCTATTGACTGAAGAATTAAAGAACATTGAAGTCTTTCTAAATTATATTGAACAGCATCGGATTAAAATTTCATATAGGTTCAAGCCTTGCTTATCAGCGATTACTATCAATCCTTTTTATCCTAAGCAGCAAAATTATGTTTATGTCCCCTCTTACCTTGATAAAGAAATATTATTAAAAGAAATGAGTAAAGCATTAAATACTTCTGTATTTAATATTTTTGAAACGAACTCCAATAAAATTTTTGACTTAATTTAATTTTATTAACAATTCAACTAAAATTTATGGAACACTACGGATTTTTATCTATTCTGCCACCAATACTTGCAATTTTACTTGCAATTAAAACTCGTCAAGTTTTTTTTTCACTTCTTTTCGGAATATGGCTCGGCTGGGTTATTCTAAGTGGAGGAAATATTTTGACCGGGACTACATCCACAATTCAAGCATTAGTTGATGTTTTCAAAGATAGTGGAAACACAAGAACAATTATGTTTAGTTGTCTTGTTGGTGCGTTGATTGCTTTTATTCAAAGGTCAGGAGGGGTTGCGGGTTTTGTTAAATTGATAAACAAATTTCTTGAGCGGCTTGAAAATAAAAAAATAGGTAAAAGTAGAAAGACAGTTCAATTAATTGCATGGGCAACAGGCACTTCCATATTTGTTGAATCAAGCATAAATGCATTAACAGTTGGGACAGTATTCAGACCTGTATTTGATAGATTAAAAATTCCTCGTGAAAAACTTGCTTACATTGCAGATTCTATTTCTGCGCCAACTTGCATTTTAATTCCATTAAATGCTTGGGGAGCATATATAATGGGACTAATAGCAGCTCAGGGATTTTCAAATCCATTGGGTGTTCTAATTCAAGCATTTCCTTTAAATTTTTATCCCATACTCGCAATGGCTATGGTATTGTTTATCATTTTTACTCAAAAAGATTTTGGACCAATGAAGAAAGCTGAAAAACGAGCACAAGAAGAAGGAAAGGTATTAAGAGATGGAGCTGTTCCGTTAATATCTTCGGATGTTGTTTCATTAGAAAAGAAAGAGAATTTAAACGAAAAAGCTTATAATATGATTATACCAATTGCTGTTATGGTAGGAATGATGCCTTTGATGTTGCTTTATACTGGTTGGAATCAGGTTGAAAATATTTCTTCTTTAAAGTGGTATGAACAGATTTTTTATTCTCTGGGAAAAGGTTCAGGTTCAACTGCTGTTCTTTATTCAGTTCTATCTTCAATAATTGTTGGAAGTGTTTTATATATCTCTCAAAAAATCTTCACTTTTGCTGAAACTATAGAACTGATTTTCAAAGGTATCAGTGGACTTATTCCATTAGCTTTATTAATGATGCTGGCATTTGCAATTGGAACTGTCTGTCGAGAACTCGGAACAGGAATTTATACTGCTGAATTATCTAAACAGTGGCTTTCGCCGAATTTCGTTCCTGTAATAATATTCATCGTTGCTTGCTTTATCGCATTTTCAACAGGTACTTCTTGGGGAACATTCGCAATAATGCTTGCTATTGGAATTCCAATGGCTCAAGCTCTCGATGCAAACATTTATCTTACCATTGCTGCTGCACTTGGTGGCGGAGTTTTCGGAGATCATTGCTCCCCAATTTCTGATACTACTATTATTGCTTCAATGGCTTCGGCAAGTGATCATATTGACCACGTTAAAACTCAATTACCATACGCACTTGTAGCTGGTGCTATCGCTGCAATACTGTATTTGATTTTAGGAATTCTAATGCATTAATAATTTCCTGATAAGAGACTATCATCAATTAGTGATTGACCAAAATTGTAGCGTTAGCCACAAAATATTCATAGAAAAAAAAGAAAATAAATGATAGTAAGGGGCATAGCTCTGACATCAATATAAATTATGATGATAAATGTTTATTTCAATAAAATGATAAGAAAAGATTTCAGGGCTAACACCCCTGAAGCAAATCTAATAAATACTATTACTACCAAGATATTAGGGCTAAAGCCCCTTTTTAATTTTTAATTAGAACTCAATAGATGCATATTAGAATTATTTTCATTGATTTCTCAGAAGTAAAATTAACAAACTCTGTTTTTAAAAATCATAGTTTATTCTCTTTATTGATTCTGATTAAAACTTGGATTTTCAATTTGTGTTAATTCGTGTAATTCGTGGCAAGAAATTATTAACCACA
>Ga0308414_1000583_pt1 | contig 23365 bp, 19 predicted proteins | sample HotsprSampleOS50_FD_205667 | JGI IMG/M metagenome (GOLD analysis project Ga0308414, IMG submission 205667) | Hot spring phototrophic mat microbial communities from Octopus Spring, Yellowstone National Park, Wyoming, United States - 20090730_OS50 ...
TCCGTGTGCGGTGGACATGGCGCGGACGCGGGCCCGCCGGAGCCGTGCCCTACACCCTGATGCGGCGGGCATACTTCCGACCGGCGGCGTCTCCGTGTGCGGTGTACATGGCACGGACGCAGGCACACCGGAGCCGTGCCCTATACCCTGATGCGGCGGGCATACTTCCGACCGGCGGCGTCTCCGTGTGTGGTGTACATGGCACGGACGCAGGCCCGCCGGAGCCGTGCCCTACACCCTGATACGACGGGGGCACGCCGGAGCCGTGCCCTACACCCTGATGCGGCGGGCATACTTCCGACCGGCGGCGTCTCCGTGTGTGGTGTACATGGCGCGGATGGGGGCACGCCGGAGCCGTGCCCTACACCCTGATGCGGCGGGCATACTTCCGACCGGCGGCGTCTCCGTGTGTGGTGTACATGGCGCGGATGGGGGCACGCCGGAGCCGTGCCCTACACCCTGATGCGGCGGGGGCACGCCGGAGCCGTGCCCTACGGCGGGCGCGGGCGGTGGGCCTGGGAGTGCGTCCCTCCGGGGCGCGGGCGGTGGGCCTGGGAGTGCGTCCCGCTGGGGCGCGATGGGCGGGCGTAGCGCGTCCCTCTGGGGCGCGTCTCTCTGGTGTACAGGAAGCAAAGTACCGGAAGACACGCTGCGCCATGCTATCCGATGAACCGCGATTTCGACCGTCTGCCCAGCAACGGTCAGCCACGCAGCACATGCTGAATCTGATGGATAAGCGTATGGAGCGTAAATGGTTTTTGCAGAAAATGTATACCCTCATCGAGCATGCCATAGCGGATGATGACATCATCGGTATAGCCAGACATATAGATCACTTTCATATCCGGGCGGATGGCGACTGCACGTTGATACAGGTCGCGGCCACTCATACCTGGCATAATCACGTCGGTCAGCATGAGATGGATCGTGGTGTGGTAGCTGGCCAACAGTGCTAATGCTGCCTCCGGATGTGCCGCTTCCAGTACCGTGTAGCCATAGGTCGATAGGGTTTCGCACACCAGTTGCCGTACCGGATCCTCGTCTTCGACCACCAGCAGAGTTTCTGTACCGTGCATGAGTGTGGTATGTTCAAGAATCGGTGGTGTGATCGAGAGCGTCTGCTCGTCGGCCAATGGTATATAGATCTTAAAAATGGTGCCATGTCCTGGCTCACTATATACCCAGATATTACCACCATGTTGTTTGATTATCCCATATGTGGTTGCCAGGCCCAACCCTGTTCCTTTGCCGTGTTCTTTGGTCGTAAAAAATGGCTCGAAGATATGTTGTTGTGTGTCCACATCCATACCACAGCCGGTATCGCTAACCATCAGGAGAATATACTGACCAGGTTGTACCCCAACATGCCGTGTAGCATACAGTTCATCGAGCATGACACTGCCAGTCTCAATCAGCAACTCTCCGCCAGTAGGCATCGCATCACAGGCGTTGATGATCAGGTTTAACACCACCTGCTCCAGTTGCGAGCGATCGCCTTTCACCAGACCCGGGGCAGGTGCTAAGCGGATGTGCACCGCAATATCTTCACGTATCAGGCGATCCATCAGGGGGTGCATATCACGGATTACCTGATTCACATCCAGCAACTGGATCTCAAGTGCTTGCTTACGTCCAAAGGCCAGAATCTGGCGCGTCAAATGGGTGGCGCGCTGGGCAGCGGTTTTGATCTGTGTCAGATCGGCATAGATCTTGCTGTCGGGCGTAAGATCCAGGAGTGCCAGTTCGGCATAACCACTGATCGGCACCAGGATGTTGTTGAAGTCATGTGCAATGCCGCCAGCCAGTTGCCCAATCGCCTCTAATTTCTGTGACTGGCGGAGGTGTGCCTCCAGTTCGTGGCGCGTCTCTTCAGCCTGTTTGCGTTGAATGGCACTGGTGATCAGTTGCCCGGTCAGAATGAACGCTTCGATACTGTCCTGAGTCCACTCTTTTTCCGCCTGAACGACATCGAACCCGATCCAGCCTAGCAACCGATCTTCTACTTTCAGGGGAAGATTAATGAACGACTTGATTGATAGCTGATGCAGAATGTCGAGAAAAAACCGATTGGTCGCGGTCGGTTCGATCTGGCATGTATTGACCTGTACATATTCCGCACGTTGCAAACTAGCCCCAAAATCGCCCAATTCGCCCAACGCTATCTGATCAAGGAACCCACGATGGGGGAAGATGCCTGGGGTACACCATTCGTGACTCAGGAACGCCGTTTCGCATGTGTCATCACAGAGGAATACGTAGCCTCGTTCCAGATCAAAGAGCGTACATACTTCCTGTAACATACCCTCGATTGTCTGATCAAATACCTCTATGTCGAGCGAGATCAAGCGATTGGCGATCTGCTGGCTAAACTTGACGAAAGCCAGGCTCCGACGCAGTGCTTCTTCTGACTTTTTCTGCTGAGTAATGTCCGTGATCGTCATCACATTTGAGCGACTGCCGTCAGGCAGTCGCAAGCGTGCTACTGTGACTATGGCATCGACCAGAGTGCCATCCTTGCGTTGCACCTTCCAGAAAATATTGGGCACCTTTGCAGTAGCGTTCTCGTGCAGCAATTGATCGTGCAGGTGTATGGCATGAGCCTGATCGGCAGTGGGTAAGACCATAATGAAAGGATTGCCCAGTAACTCAGTGTGTGTATATCCTGTCAGTTGGGTAAAGGCATGATTGACGTTAACAAAGTGCCCGGTCTGGTCAACCTGACAGATACCGATATTGGCCGAGTCATAAATCATCTGGAGGAGGAGCCGATTGGCTTCAGTTTCAGCCATTTGTCGTTCGAGGGCGGCAGCAGCCACGCGATCCTGCGTCTGATCGTGTAAGACCAGTACCATGCCCTTCTGTGCGCCGCTTTCATCGCAGATAGGGGTCGCCATTTCGGCGATACAGTGTTCGATGCCCTGGCGGTTGATCAGCAAGGTATGATTAATGAATTCCAGTGAGTCTCCTGGCGGTACAATGGGGTGCAACCAGTTTTGCACCGGTCTACGTGTTTTTTCGTCGATCAAGGGTAAGACGAGTTCCAGCGGCTGGCCTTGCGCTTCGGCTTCGCGCCAGCCGGTGAGTCGTTCAGCAGCGGGATTCATCCGGTTGATTCTCCCGGCCAGATCGGTGGTGATCACAGCATCACCGATTGATCGAAGGGTGATGTCGAGATTTTTGTTGGTGGCCTGTAAGTCAGCCCGATACTGTATGTTGGCCTGTTGATCAGCCAGGATTTTGCCCGCCAGCACAGTCGCCAGTGGGTACAATCCTAGCGCAGGCAGGCTGATCGCCTGGACAACAGCAAAGCGGCTACTGGCGGGCAAGGTGAACATCAGGGCCAGCATGATGATGTGGACGACCAAGCCAAACCCATATAACTGACGAACCGTCGGTAGGCGAGAATCCACCTGCCAGTATCTGCGTGCAAGTAACCCGGTGAGCGCCGAAGCGAGAATGACCAGAATGCCAGTGATCATTCCATCACCACCCAACCAGACACGGCAGGCAATCGCCATGACGCTCGACAGCGCAGCCGCCCAGGAGCCAAAGAACAGTGCTCCCAGGCTGACCATCACCGAGCGGCCATCAAAGATGACACCCGGTGCAAAAACGAGTGGGCGCAACATGCCAATCACAGACACACTGCCAAACAGTGTTCCCTGGAGCAGCTCCCTGATTCTGCTACGCTGCGGCCAGTGTTCATCAATAAATCCAGAAACGACACTGAGGGCAACCAGTAACGACAGATTGAGAATTAAGTCAATGATCATGATCGCGCCTACCCTTGTAAACTGTTGCACGTGAGTGACAGAGAGAGCGACTGGTGATCAAGCTGATGCATACAGGTTCGACCGTAACGATGAGACAACCCCTGAATACTCTCTTGCTTTGTGAGCCTGGATATTCCTTCGACCAGGCTAAAGCCGGGACACGGACACGTTACAACTTTTGTAGGATTGTTAGATTGATAACGTCGTCCTCATGATAATCGATATCTTCGCCATTTGTACAGCAGTGCATTCTGGCAGGTGATGCACCTACGGTTGTGGCGGGAACTGCCCACTGCCCACAATCATGCCGGCTTCAATCAAGGTAATGCCACTATCGATCAGGGTATGGCCGTATATGTCGGTGACACGCAACGTATATGGCCCTGGCCCCAACCCCTGCGGGGCGACAAAATAGTTGTACTCCTGGCGCTCCAGCGGCTGGAATGAGCCATCGTCCGCACGATATTCCAGGCGGTATACCGGGTTGCGGTGGTTGCGCACCTGGATCGCTGTCCAGTACTGGTTGCTGCCTTCTTTGAAACGATAGGCAATCGGGCCACTGAGATCATGACTACCAGGACTGATAATCCGCCATCTGATAGGAACGCGCCCCTGGATAGGATCGGCAATCCGGGCAAAGGCTTCGCGGCTGAGATCAACGTCGCCGGGCCGGCACTCCGGGCAACGGTCAACAATCCGCACCATCACCGTCCCTGCTGGCCCCTGAACTTCGATATACGCGCCACACAGCAGGGCATTGGCGTAGTCGGTATGGTTCATGGCCGCGACCATCAGGTTCTCCGGTGTAGGATCAAACATACAGTTTCCGCCGCCGGTTGCGCCATAAAAGGTACCCTCACCAGTCTGTGTGGCGTAGGGATCGAGCGGTATCCTCGGCATTACCGGACGAGTGGTACCCGGTGCAACCACCAGTGGTAGAAAGATCGTATGTGTGCGTTGTATGTCAACTACAACATGACCCCCGACAGGGGTGGTGGCATTCAGTTTCGGGGATGACAATAGTGGTACATTGACACGATTCGGTGTGTATGACGCAAATGCCAGCGCGAACAGCGGTTGGACATGCCAGACCACCAGACTCAGCGCGATCAGGCGTATAAGGAGCAGAGTAGCGGGCGTGTAACAGAACAACTTATAGGACATTATAGGCCTCCTTGAAGATAGAATTATTTCGACTGCCACAAGGTACGCAATAGACATGAATCTGGCAATAGGATAGAAGTCCTGGTCTACAAACGGGATTATATAGGTGGTCAGTGCGTACGTCCTGTCACTAACAGGAGTTACCTGACCCATTCGTTTATTCGTTGCCCATTTGTTGGCAGAGCGCCCGACCAGGGGCGGCCAAACGTGATTCACCGCGTACCGCCTATGATTGACACGAGGTACGCGGTGGTATAGCAATCCTTCTATCAGTGGCGAAGCAGCGGATTCCCGGCTTGAGCCAGGCCTCTGCTGTATCATTGGTAGAGGCTTGCTATATGTTCAGACAGACTTTTCGGCGGAGGTTAATGCAGGGTGAGGAGTATCCTGCTACGAGCAGCTATGTCGTGCTGATGCGAGGAGAGAGACGTTGCACCACAACGTCTCTCTCCACTGCAAGGCCAGATCACTGAAAGAGTGGCCCCTTGCTCATGCACACGCAGCATACGTTTAGCGCCGGACAATGGGTGGTCGGGCGGGGGGTGCGGCCCGCAGCACCGCCGCAATACCTGCTTGCAACGTGGCGTGAGTGACAACGCCGTTCAAGTTGGCCCCAAGATGTACCAGCGTCTGAGCAACCTGTGGCTGAATGCCCGTGAGAATCACCTGTGCGCCGAGTAGACGACACGTTCGGGCCGCCTGGAGCAGGGCCTGGGCCACCTGCTGATCTACTATCCGCACACCCGTAATATCAATCAGCACCGTGTGTGCCTGGTGCCTGGTAATACCTGTCGGCAATATCTCCATGACCTGTTGGGCACGTTCGGGATCAAGCGTGCCAATCAAGGGCACAACGATGACATGATCCATCAGCGGAATCAGCGGTGCCGCAAGCTCACGTACGCGCTCTTGCTGCATATGCATTATCTCGCGTGTGCGCTCGACGACTCTGGTTTCCAGGTTGTTCCGCTCATACTCCAGGGCCGCGTGACTCTGCTGCAAATGGATATGGATGCGCTGCAACTCGTCAGCCATGTGCTGGCGTTCGCGCATTTCCCGCACCAGGCGGGCATTGGCGGTTTCTAATTCGGCTGTACGCTCCTGCACACGCTGCTCCAGTTCATCACGAGCACGCGCCAGTTCTTGCTCGGCCTGCCGCAGTTTGCCAATCAAACGCGATAGATCCTCAGATTCCTTGAGCCGCCGTTCGCCACATTCGCGGGCGAGCTTCTGGTAATAGGCAGCTTCGCGTTGGGCCTGCTGCAGTTGATAGTGCAGATCGTGTTCTTTTTCAGTACTCATGGTCTTACCTGTCTGCTAGTACGAACAATACCCCCGTCCAGTCCAGTCCACGGCTACGACCGAGCAACGGCGCTACCTCCACTCCAGAGTAAAAACCGAGGAGCGGAACGTGATAATGATGGAGTACGGCCTGAATTTCGGTAGCCTCTTCCGTGAGCGTGTCCGAGATCTGGGCTGCTCTGCCGGCACAGTCGATATACAGCGCCAGACGGGGATGGTGCCCTGCCTCGGCAATCTGTTGCATCAACCGTGCTGCATTGCGCTGTGCTGATTCGATCATCGTCTGTCCATCACGGAGCATAAACTGGATCTCCGTACCGGGTTCTAGATCCGGTTCAAACAAAATTAGACCATCGCCATGGGGCAACACACCGACGATCAGGCGGGCAACGACCTGATCTTCCTGGAAGTCGCCGAACTTTTCACTATAGTTGACACCAATAGCGAGTCGGCGCACAGGCAATTGTGACCGCCAGCTTTGATCACCATAGAGTGCGTCGATCAGCTCTACAGCCGGTTGCCCGTCAATCTCATAGATCACCGGGCCGTCAATGCAGGTAATCGTATGATAGATGCCATCTTTTAACGTGCAGCCATGCATAATTTGCATATACGGCACAATATTCCCACCGAAGAGCGCTCCCACGACCGATTGCTGACCCACGTATGATCCACAGAACTGGTAGGTCGGGCTAAAGGTGTAATCACCCAGAACACCAGCGCCCACAATCGGGATCGCGGCAGGTAGAGCCGACTCGATGCCCGCAATCAAGGGTGGCGAGGCATTCATCAACGGCGGTGTATCGGGCGTGGGAGGCACCTTGACCGAGTCATAGAATATCAGCGCCAGGTGACCAGCTGGATCTGTCGCCAGCGACGCACCCAGCTGGCTGCCAGCCCGATACTCATCCTGATCGATGTGTGACGCGGCGGCAATGCGTAGCTGCGTGTCATCAAGCTGTAGGATTGCTGCACCAGCTGGGAAACCAGTGTAGGATAGATCATTGTTGGTAATAATGCCAACGGCTGACCCACCAAGGATGGGTACGGTATTCCCGACAGTGGTACGTAGCCCATGATAAAAGGCGGTGGCATCGAGTTGCCCGTGACAGAAGGCCAGTACCAGACCTGGTGTTTCAATGTTGCCATGTGCCAGTGCCTGCGCTGCGATCTGTTGCCCCAGAACCAGCGCATCGGCGTGATTCCCATATCCGATACCCGCTTGCATAATGTGAACACTCCTTCTCAGGGACAGATCCACCTACCGCAGAGGTGGTATCGCCCCCTATTACGCCAACGAGCCATCCCCTGGGTAGGAAAGCCGGGCGCGGCTTCGCACCTCAGAAACCCCAGGAAGGAACCATACGCGGGGGCTGCAGGCCCCCGCACCCTGGCCGTGATGAAGTCTCGTTGTAGTCCTATTGTATGTGAACGCGCAGATTACTCTCGATTGCCAGATATTCCGCAGTTGTCGAGGGATAGACACGATTCTGCACCAGACTGGTGGCTCAGATGCGGTGTTTCCACGTCAACCATCGGGGCGACAAATCCGACCAGTGGTCAAGCTATGGTGTTGGTAGTTTCCAAGCCAGTAGAATATTCACTCCATATCATATTCTACAATTTGCAGGACAGAAGTCAATAAAAAAAACGTTGAATTTGTACATCAAACTGGTATATCCGTAGGGGCGCACGGTTGTACAATTCTACACTCCGCACTCCGGAGCGGCATAACAAAAAAACCAACCCCTGCGAGTCCTGCATACTTCGCTTGCGGATGCTATCGGGCGTTCCTGGTGGAATCCTTTTTTAACCCCTGATAACTCTCTGGTGCCATGCGCATGGTATAATATGAAATTAAGGATGAAGAGAGTGTGAGATGGATCAGCATTCTACAATGACGTTGAATCACAATCTGTACGAACTGTTGAGCGAACTGGTACTCTGCTGTGACGAAACCGGGCGCATCATTTATGCCAACCCGGCCGCCCAGCACTGGAGTGCTACCCCACTCGTTCATCAACCTTTTCATGCGCTTCTGACGCCAGATACCGAACATAAAGGCGATTTGTTTCTGGCGGCAGCCCGCAATGCCTCTTTTCAGCACCCAACCCCTCCCTGGGAACTGGCACTTGGTACGGTCACTGAATATACCATCGGCCATTTTCGGGGCTATCGTGAAGCTGACCACCTGGTAATTATCGGGCAAGTTGAACCCGCTGACCTCAGTGCGATGCAGCGTGAACTGATGTTACTCACCTCGGATCTGACGGAGACGCAGCGTGAGCTACACCGCCAGAACCGGGCCTTGCAACAGGCACTCAACGAGCAACGCCGTCTGGTTGAGACAATTCAAGCACTGACTGCACCTGCAGCTCCAATCTGGAAGGGGGTGCTGCTACTGCCCATTGTCGGTCATCTAGATAGCTCTCGTACTGCGAAAATAGCCCGGAAACTGCTCGAACAGGTGAGTCAGCAACATACGCGCTATACCATCCTTGATGTGAGCGGGATTGCGCTGATCGATACCGGTGTCGCAAAGCACCTGCTCGATACGATCCAGGCTTTACGATTGCTGGGTGCGCAGGCCATCCTGGTGGGTATCAGGCCTGAAATTGCCCAGACGATGGTACAGTTGGGGCTACATCTCCAAGAATTTGTGATTATCCAGAGCAATCTGCAGCACGCTGTTGCCTATGTGCTGCGTCATATGCAGAAAGAAGTTCTACGATGATACTACATACCGTTTACACTGATTATCTCGATGCCCTCCGCCGAGGAGATCGCCGCCGTGCTTTGAATACTGCTCGAACGGCGCTGAATAATGGTGTCGATATTCGGGATCTCTATCTGGAGGTGTTTCAGCCGGCTATGCACGAAATTGGCTTGATGTGGGAACGCAACCAGATCACGGTTGCTCAGGAACACCTCGCCACCGCAATTACCCAGAGTGTGATGGCCCATCTGTATGGCCATGTGTTTCAGCACACGCCGGTAGGACGCACGTTGATCGCGACCTGCATTGGTGGTGAGTTGCATGAACTGGGTATTCGTATGGTAGCTGACTTTTTTGAAATGGAGGGCTGGGATGTCTACTACCTGGGAGCGAACATGCCTGCCGAAGATGTCGTGCGTATGGCCCAGGAACGACAGGCCGATCTGCTCGCCATTTCAGTGACCCTCAATAGCTATGTACCACACGCACGGCGTATGATCCAGGTTGTGCGTGCGTCTTCCATTGGCGACCGAATAAAAATCATGGTCGGTGGTCAGCCGATCAACCGTGCGCCGGATCTGTACAAGAAGCTGGGGGCCGATTTTACCGCCCGTGATGCGCGTGAGGCCGTCCAACTGGTGATGGAGGTTATGGCATGAGTGACCCTCTGCACGCCAGTACGGAGACGGCATGTCTATCGCGCTCAACCGCTTACGGGGGTTATGGCATCAGTGATCCGGTCATACCGGCGCTGTTTGGCGATTTGAGTCATGACTTGATCCTGATCTGCGACAGGCACGGGCTGATACGCGAAGCAAACCTGCGGTCACGGCAACTGCTTGGTGAAGACATCATCGGTTCCCCGCTGCTGCAGTTGCTATCTACCATGTCGCATATCAAAGGGAATGATTTCTTGCAGCAGATAACCACGCTCTCGCCGGGTGCCACCAGTGATACCTGGGAATTACTCTTTGATAGTGCCGACGCCGCACCGCTCTGTGTAAGCATTCGGGCCGGTGCGTTATCTCCAGACTACCGGGTGCTGATCGGTGGCTATGAACCACCCCGATTGACGACCCTGTACCACGAAGTCCTAGCGATCAATAGCGAGTTGACCAATATCATCCGTCAGTTAAGCAAAGAGCAGGCGCGATTACGCGATCAAATCGAGCGGCTCATATCAATCAATAGGGAATAATGCTATGTTTGATTCACTTCAGTCGATCATGCAAATCCTCGACAAACACCGTGAGGCCATTGTGTATCAAGCGGCTGATACACTACTGGCTCGGATGCCTACCCTGAGCCTGACGGTGTATGGGACGCAGCCGACAGTAGTTGAGCATGACCATCTGGTAGCCACGCTGCAGCGTTTTCACGATATTGTGCAGGCGGGGGTGTTACTCGATTGGGAACTGGTCAATGCCGAATTTGCCTGGGGCGGGCGGGTGCTGCAGCGGATGGGGCTGACCTGGGACTACCCGCGTTTGATGATGGAGACCTATTTTGCGACTGTGCTTAACCTGTGCGACTGGAACGATGACGATCGAGCGGCGCTCCAGGAGCTTGCCGATCACATCCTGCATGTTGCGGGTATGGCCTATACCGGGAATGTTCCCGCTGATGCTTGACCCCAGCTTGCCGGGTGTGGCAACACCAGCCCGGTCGAACCTGGTACCGTTGCTCTGCGGCGACACCAGCCGAGGGCGTTCTGCTCACGTACAGGTTCTTTCGGTGGGCAGGGGGCGGGTGTGCAACAGGTGTCAGTGGACATAGGTACCATGGGCAAGCAGCATGGCCGCCGCTCATGGTATCTCTTGGCGTATCGAACATACCCGGTGTCCCACCAGAATGAGCAAGCAGTATGGCCGCCGCTCATAGTACCCCTTTTCAACCAATCGCTTAGTGCGAGCGGTACCGATCCCGTACGCGTAGGGAGTTCAGGCGACGTTGTTGGCGACGGACGCGGAAACCCTGGCGTACTACCTGCGTCCAGGCATCTTCAGACGAAAACGCCAGTGCAATCTGGCGATCATCCAGCCGATGGGACTGGTGATCATTCAACCATGCGATCTGTCGATGTAACTCATCATCGGCTGGGGTTGATGGCACATAGCTCCACCATATCGACCAGACGAGATAGACGCCTGCCACGAGTATCACGGTCACCAGTAGAAACAGGATTAGCACCATCATGCGATACCCTCCTGTTGCAACTTATAGTAAATACCTGCCGCTTCGGTGCGATTGTTGACATTCAGTTTTTGATAGATATTTTGCAAGTGAAACTTGACCGTGTTATCACTGACACTCAATCGCTGGGCAATCTGTGTATTGGTTAGCCCCTGAGCCACCAGCGCCAGCACCTCGATCTCCCGTTCCGATAAATCGGTAATCGCCGGATATGGGCGTTGCCGATGGGTGCGTAACCAGCGTTTCGCTGCCTGTGGAAAGACGAGTTGCCCACGATATACCTGTCGGATGCTGGTGATGGTCTGTTGGGGCGACTCGGTCTTGAGCGCAAACCCATCGGCTTCTTTCTCCAGCGCCGATTGTAGCGAATCACCATCGTTAAACGCCGATAGCACCAGCACCTTGGTCGGCAGGCCCTCGGCGCGGATATGCTCCAGGCACGTCAGCCCGTCCATCATCGGCATTTGCAAATCCAGCACCACCACATCGGGAAGTAACTGCCGTACTACGGCCAACGCCTCCATACCAGTACTGGCAGTGCCCACGACCTCAATATCATCCTCGGCATCAAGAAGGGAGCGCATCCCTTCCAGGACAAGCGCATGATCATCAGCCAGTACAACCCGAATAACAGCCATAGCTTACTCCAGCGCGTTAAAAGCCTGCTGTCGGATAGGGTACCACCACCCGCACCCGCGTTCCAACCTCCGGCATACTCTGGATATCGAAGGTGCCTCCGAGGATCGTAACACGCTCGCGCATTCCTTCCAACCCGATATGCACGTGTTCCTGGTCGGCGAGGATCTGGTTCAGATCGAATCCACGGCCATTATCAATCACTTCCATGGTAATCGTTGCACCATCGCTGGCGAGAATAACCAGGTGTTGATCGGCATGCCCGTGGCGTGATGAGTTGGAAAGCGCTTCTTGCAAAATACGATACAGCCCGATTTTGACCGGCAACGGCACATCAGGGAATGTCCCCTGGACATCCAGGGTAATCGGATTACCGGTTGCTTCTTCGTGCTGGATCAGTAACCCTTCTAGCACCGAGAGAAGATCGCGGCGTTCAAATTCAGGCGGGCGAAAGGCCCCCATAAATGTGCGAATCTCGTCCAGTGCATGCTCCAGCAAGCGAATGCTCCGCTGCAGACGTTCCGTGTCTTCGGCGTCGTCTGCACCGGCACGGCGCTCAAGATGCCGTTGGACAATACTGAGTTGCGAGAGCGCAGCAAAGATATTTTGTACCGGTCCATCATGAATATCCAGAATAATCCGACCAACTTCACGCTCGGCAATCTGCAGAATACGCCACGATGTTTCGCGGCTCCGCTCTTCTGGTTGCTCGGCTGGTTGTGTCTCACTTCCATATACCGTAGGCATCGTTGCCACTCCTTCTCGTCGCCGTCATCGTCTATCATTGCCACAAAGACCGGCGGAACATATGGTTTCCAGGCACGATAGTGTGTGTATGCATTCAACGAGGGTAACTGTTCAGGGGAACGTGCGCCAGTAGGGAGCAGAGCCTCTGACACCCGCACTCCCAGGCAACACCTGGCGAGGCATTGCTCTGCCAGACCGCCCCACCTGAACGGTTACCAAGCTGCAACGAAAGCCGATACGTGCCAGTAGATCCAGAGGTTTGAATTATTATACACTATCTAAACAGCTCTTGCTCATACCTCGCGGCATGTAGCCTTACCCGTTATCAAGTTAACCTGAAAGTCTCCTGTCCAGCGCTATCCTGATACCGTATACAACCATCTCCCTTGACGAGCAGTAATCCGTTCCAGACAGTCAGATCTTGCTGATCAAATATTGGACAGGCTCTTATACCGGTTTGTGAAATTCAGATCGAGCGATTGTATCGATTGTGACTCGGATGCGACTGCTTTGCAGGATTTCCTGACATGATATGCACGGTATGCCATGGCATCCAGGTGAGTTTGTTCTTTATTGCGCAATGATCCTGTGCTGTTTTTCTCAATATTTCGTTATAGTCTCTACATTTGAAAGGTATACTGGCTGTTATGAATTCTGCGGAAACCACGTCTTTTTGATCTTATACCGGTATTATTTGTTCTTTTCTTCTCAATGCGGTTTAGAGAAGATGACTTCTGGTTATGAAACTTTTTCTCAAACATATAGAAATCGTGTTAAAGTAACATAACAGCAATTTTTAGCCAACAATTCTCTATATTTTCGGTGAATTTCAGATGTCAGCGTGGTGCGCTCGATCCATCCTTCATGCGTCCTGAAAAAGCGGAGTACGGGCTGGGCCGGGGTACGGCTTTATCCAGGCTCCATACGGGACTCCTATCAACCATTCGGGTAGGCTTGTTCTACAGCAGAGATGAACAGGAGGGCGGCAGCAGCCGGGAAGAGGCACACTCGTTCTCGGTGGCCAATACGGCATTGCCCTCATTTCTCTCCATAAAGCGGCGAGAGCGCCTTTGATTGAGACTCATGGCACACGCGATCAGCGCGACGGAAGGATTGTTGGAAGCACTCAAGGAGGAGGTGTGTATATGGGTACGACTGCTACAACCGCTCGTGCGCCAACGTTTTTTGATGAGGTGGTTGCTGAAACGCCGGGCGATCCCCGGCTTGAAACGTGTCTCCAATGTGGAACGTGTGGAGGCTCCTGCCCTTCCGGGGCTGATATGGATCACACACCACGGGCGATCTTTGCGCTGATTGCCGCCGGGATGAAAGACGCGGTGCTACGCAGCAATACCGCCTGGTATTGTGTCTCGTGCTACTACTGCATGGTGCGCTGCCCCCAGGAAATTCACATCACGGATATTATGTATACACTCAAGCGCATGTCGATCAAAGCCGGATTGTATAAGGACAAAACCAGTGTGCCTGAAGCATCGGACTTTGCGGAAACGTTTATCAACTATGTCGAAACCTATGGACGCAGCTTTGAACTGGGCCTGGCGACCCGCTACCATTTATTGCACCATCCGCTCGATATGATCAAAATGGTACCGCTCGGTCTGGGGATGTGGCGACGCAAACGATTGGATCTCACCCCCCGGAAGATTGAAGGGATACAACAGTTACAAGCTATTCTGACGCGTGCCAAAGAGTTGGGAGGAGCAGCATGAAGTACAGTTATTATCCCGGTTGTTCGCTGGAGCGCCAGGCCAGCGCCTATCATCAATCGACAATGGCGGTGGCTCGACCCTTGAACATCGATCTGGTCGAACTGGAAGATTGGAATTGTTGTGGAGCGATTGAGTATATCGCGGTGGACTTGCTGCCAGCCTATGCCCTGATCAGCCGCAACCTGGCGCTGGCAGCGAACCAGAATGGCCCGGGCAACCACCAGCTTGTTGCACCATGTAGCGCCTGCTATCTCAATCTGAGCAAGGCTGACAAATATATGTCCGATTCGCCCGAACTGGCCGAGAAAGTGAACATCGCGCTGGCGGCGGGAGGCCTGAGCTATACTCCCGGCACTATCCGTACCCGGCACCTGCTGGATGTGATTGTCAACGATGTTGGCCTGGATGCGATCAAAGAACGCGTGACCAACCCGCTCTACAACTTGCGGGTGGCCCCTTACTATGGCTGTGTGGTCGTACGACCCGGCTTCAATAATCAATTCGATGACACCGAATATCCGACCTCGATGGACAGGCTGTTGCGCACACTGGGCGCAAAGGTCATTGATTTCCCCTTGAAATCGCATTGCTGCGGTGGGCATATGACCCAGATTAGCCAGGGCGTGGCCCTGGAGTTGATCCGTCGCCTGCTCAAGAATGCCAGTGACTACCAGGCCGATGTAATTGTGACCCTGTGCCCGATGTGCCAGCTCAACCTGGATGCCTATCAGGACAGTGTGAACAAGCATTTTGGCACGGACTACACCATCCCGATCCTGTATTTCACACAACTGATCGGCCTGGCGTTGGGATTGCCTGCCACCGAACTGGGGTTTGGCAAAGAGTTTGTGGATGCGCGGCCGGCGCTGGCCAGGATCGGTTCCCAACCAGATATGACAGATACCGCAGGGCTGCGGCGTGATAAAAAAGCGCTGCCCATGCCGCGTATGACCGGGGAGGTATAGCGATGAGCGAGGAACGTGTCGGCGTCTATGTCTGTCATTGTGGAACAAATATTGCCAAAACGATAGACGTCCAGGATGTGGCCACCTGGGCGGCCAGGCAACCCCACGTCACCGTGGCCCGCGACTATAAGTTCATGTGTTCCAGTCTCGGCCAGGAAATGGTTGAGCAGGATATTACCGAGCATGGATTGACGCGAGTAGTGGTGGCAGCGTGTTCACCACATATGCACGAAAAGACCTTTCAGGGTGCGTGTGAACGAGCAGGGCTGAACCGCTTTATGTTCGAGATGGCGAATATTCGGGAGCTGAATTCCTGGACAACCAGAGACCGCGAATCGGCCACGCAGAAGGCCAAATCTATGGTGCGCGGTGCCGTCGAGCGGGTGATCCATCATCGCCCGCTCGAAATGCTGCCAGTACCGATCAACCCCAATACCTTGATTGTCGGCGGGGGCATTGCTGGCATCACTGCCGCCCTGGATATTGCCAACGCGGGGTATCACGTCTATCTCGTCGAGCGCGAACCGTCGATCGGCGGGCATATGGCTCAGGTCGATAAAACGTTCCCGACGCTGGACTGCTCGGCCTGTATTTTGACCCCGCGTATGGTCGATGTGGGCCAGCATCCTAATATCACCCTCTTGAGCTATAGCGAACTGGAGCAGGTCGATGGACACGTGGGGAACTTTACCGTGCGCGTGCGCAAGAAGGCGCGCTTTATCAACGAAGCGCTCTGTACTGGCTGTGGTGACTGCATCGAGAAGTGCCCCGGCAAAGCCTTGGATGAGACCTTCGAGGTCGGTCTGGGTTATCGCAAGGCGGTGTATAAACCGTTCCCACAGGCCGTACCCAAGTACCCGGTCATCGATCCCGAGAGCTGTATCTTCTTTCAGCGCGGTAAGTGTAAAGCTTGTGAAGTGGTCTGTCCAACCCATGCCATTGACTTTAACCAGAAGGACGAGTACCTGCAACTGACGGTCGGCAACATTATTCTGGCGACCGGCTATGACCTGTTCGATGCTCGTAAGATCCCGCAGTATGGCTATGGGCGGCTGGCGAACGTATTCACCAGCATGGAATTCGAGCGTATGGTCAACGCTGCAGGCCCGACCGATGGGCAGATCGTGTTGCGCGATGGCATCACCCCGCCGAAGAGCGTGGGCATTATCCACTGCGTCGGGTCACGGGACAAGCATTACCACGAGTATTGTTCGCGGGTGTGCTGCATGTATTCACTCAAGTTCGCACATCTGATCCACGAACGCCTGCCGGACACCGAGGTCTACAACTTTTACATTGACATTCGTGCCTCAGGCAAGCGCTACGAGGAATTTTATCATCGCGTGCTGGAAGAGGGAACCCACTTCATCCGTGGGCGCGTGGCCGAAGTGACCGACGCGGCCCGTATGCCAGGTGAGGAAGGCAAGCTGATTATTCAGGTCGAGGATACCCTTATTGGCAAGCAGCGCCGCATTCCAGTCGATATGGTCATCCTCAGTGTCGGTGTGCAGTCGCGGCACGACTCACAGGAAGTGGCGCAACTGTTTGGCATGGGCTGCGACTTTAACGGCTATTTCATTGAACGCCATCCCAAGCTTGACCCGGTGTTGACCATGAGTGATGGGGTGTTTATTGCAGGCGCATGTCAGGGGCCGATGGCGATCCCCGAAACAGTGGCCCAGGCCGGGTCGGCAGCGTCACAGGTGATCAGCCTGATCAGCCAGGGTACCCTGATGATGGAGCCCATCCGGGCCCGTATCAATGCCGACAAATGCTCCGGGTGCCGGATCTGCAATAACCTGTGCCCGTACTACGCAATCACCTTCCACGAGGATCGCAAGGTTTCCGAGGTGATTACCGCTATGTGTCAGGGATGTGGGGCATGTGTATCGGCCTGTCCCAGTTCGGCAATTACCGGGGCGCATTTTACCACCGAGCAGGTCATGTCACAGATCGAGGGCATACTGTGGGATGTGCGCGAGACGATACCGTTGATGGCACGTTCATGAATTGAAGGAAAGAAAGTATGAGCAGCGAACCATATACGCCAGTGATTGTCGGCTTCCTGTGCAACTGGTGTTCATATCGTGCCGCCGATCTGGCAGGCACGGCACGTCTCAACTATGCGCCGACTATGCGTCCCATCCGCGTGATGTGTACGGCGCGGGTCGAGCCGCAGTTTGTGATCAAGGCTCTGCGCGAAGGGGCAGACGGGGTGTTGATCGCCGGTTGTCATCCAGGCGAGTGCCATTATGTTGAGGGGAACATCAAAGCTCTGCGCCGCTATACCCTGCTCAAGCAGATGCTGCGTCAGTTTGGGATCGAAGAAGAACGGGTACAGATCGTCTGGGCCGCCGCGTCCGAGAGCAAGGTTCTCGCCGATGCCGTTGACGCGATGACGCTCAAGCTGCAGGCGGCAGGCCCCCTCCGCTGGCGCCAGACAGTATTGAATGGGCACGGTGCCGAACATGCCGTGCGCGAATCAGCCGAAGTCCGTCGCGCCGCCGCCCTGGCCGCGCAACACGTGGAGGGAGAACGATGACAGACAAAGGGACATCGCCGGCAGGTAATGGCAAGCCAAAGCTGGCAATCTACTGGGCTGCCTCCTGTGGCGGCTGCGAAATTGCAATTTTGAATATTGGCGATAAGCTTCTGGTTGTAGACGATGCGTTTGAGATTGTCTTCTGGCCCTGCGCGGCTGATTTTAAGTATGAGGATGTGCGCAACTATCCTGATAAGTATATCGATCTGTGCCTGTTCAACGGGGCCATCCGCTCTTCAGAGAACGAGGAGATGGCGCACCTGCTGCGCCAGAAGTCAAAGGTGCTGGTCGCTTTTGGCTCCTGTGCCCAGGAAGGTTGTATTCCGGGTCTGTCGAATCTTACCAGCGCCAGTGACACCTTCCAGGCGGTTTATATGGACAACCCCTCGATTGATAATCCGGCGGCACTCTTTCCACAGACGGTCACGACCGTCCCGGAAGGTGATTTGCATATTCCATTCTTCTACAACACCGTGCGCTCGCTCGATCAGGTCGTACCGGTAGAATACGTCATCCCCGGCTGTCCGCCAGAGCCGCCACAGATCTGGGCCGTGCTCGAAGCGATTGTCACCGGCGCCCAGCTCCCTGCCCCTGGTTCAACCGTGATCGGAGCCAGCCACCTGGCGGTCTGCTCTGAATGCCCGCTGGAGAAGCACGAAAAGACCATCGAGCGCTTCTATCGTCCCTACGAGATCACCCCAGAACCAGGATTGTGCCTGCTCGAACAGGGCCTGATGTGCATGGGCATCGCCACCCGTGGCGGCTGTGGGGCACTGTGTCCCCGCGTGGGCATGCGGTGCGAAGGCTGCTATGGTCTGCTTGATGGTGTTGAGGATCAGGGCGCGAACATGATTTCCGCCATTGCCTCGGTGGTCAATGTTGGTAAGCCCGGCGACGAGGAGACTGAACTGGAGCGGCGCATCAGAGCTGCGATGGACTCGATTGTCGATCCGGCCGGTACATTTTATCGCTTTAACATGGCCCACTCATTGCTGCATCGGGCCAGGACAGGCAATCATGATGACGTACGAAGAGTGAAGAGTGAGGTACCGCATGAAACGCATTAGCATTGACCCCATTACACGCCTGGAGGGGCATGGCAAGATTGAGATTTTCCTCAATGACGAGGGGGATGTTGCCAATGCCTACTTTCAGGTACCCGAACTCCGCGGCTTTGAGCAGTTCTGCGTAGGCCGGGCGGCAGAGGAGATGCCGCGTATTACCAACCGTATCTGCGGCGTGTGTCCCGAAGCCCACCATATGGCTGCTACAAAGGCGCTCGATATGCTCTTTCATGTCGATCCGCCCCCGGTGACAAAGAAACTGCGCGAAATGTTCTACTCCGCGTTTTATGTGACCGATCACACCACACACTTCTATGCCCTGGGCGGGCCGGACTTTGTGGTCGGGCCGGATGCGCCACCTGCCGAGCGCAATATTCTGGGGGTGATCCACAAGGTGGGCGTAGATATTGGCAAGCAGGTCATTGACACGCGCATCCGCAACCACCACGTGATCAAGATGATCGGTGGGCGTGGCGTGCATCCGGTGGCCGGATTGCCCGGCGGTTGGAGCAAGCCCATCACGCCGGCCGAGCGCGAGGAGATCGAGGGCATCGCTCGCCAGAATGTAGATTTTGCGCTGTTTAGCCTGAAGATTTTTGAGGATCTGGTGCTGGGCAATCAAGGCTATGTCGATCTGATCCTGTCCGAAGGCTACACCGACCGCACCTACTCCATGGGGATGGTGGACGCGCAGAACCGGGTGAACTTCTACGACGGCATGATCCGCGTGGTTGACCCGGAGGGCGCGGAGTTTGTGAAGTACCACCCGCGTGATTACGCCCAGCATGTGGCCGAACGGGTCGAGCCGTGGACGTACCTCAAGTTTCCCTATCTGAAGGGCGTGGGCTGGAAAGGGTTTGTAGATGGTAAAGACAGTGGTATCTATATCGCCACACCGTTGTCGCGCCTGAACGCCTCAGACGGGATGGCGACGCCGCGAGCGCAGGAGGCCTACGAGAAGCTGTATGAGACGCTCGGCAGCAAGAAGGTGAACGGACGCTACCAGCCGATCCACTATCGCCTGGCAACCCACTGGGCACGCCTGGTCGAGTTGCTGTATGCCGCTGAGCGGATGCTGGAGCTGATCAGCGACCCGGAGATTACCGATCCGAACGTGCGTGCCCCGGTGACGGCCACGCCGGACGAGGGCATTGGCTGTGTGGAGGCACCACGTGGCACACTCACCCATCATTACTGGACGGACGAGCGCGGTATACTGACCAGGGTCAACATGATTGTGGGCACGACCAACAACTATGCGCCGATGTCGATGTCGATCAAGAAGGCCGCCCAGACACTGATCACCAAAGGCACGGTCATCACCAACGGACTGTTGAACCGGATCGAGATGGCCTTCCGCGCCTACGATCCCTGCCTCTCATGTGCCACGCACTCGCTGCCCGGCCAGATGCCGATGGAGGTGGTGATCTATGATGCGCAGCGCAACCAGGTAGAACGGCTGGAGCGGTGAAGCGATGGGGCAGCAAGCGGTCAAAGCACCCAACAGGGGTCTTGCGGCGTGATACGGTTTCGAGTAGGAAGGGCAAGCGTAGCGCACCAAAGGCGACATATTTGCCGCTTTGCGCTTTCTGCTTAGACGGCTCAGGCTTAGACCGTTTCCGCTTCAAAGCTTTGCACTCCAACGTTCCAACGGAAAAGAGAGCTTAGATGCACAACTGGTCGATCCAGACAATAGAGCAACGCCGACCGCAGGCGCACACGCTGGTGCTGGGACTGGGTAATCCGATATTGACCGATGACGGTGTGGGTGTGTGGGTGGCTGAGGCGATTGCCGCCCGGCTACCCGCCGATCTGCCCATTGACTGCACCGAGGTCAGCGTAGGCGGGTTGCTGTTGATGGAAGCGATGCTGGGCTACGAACGGGTAATCTTAATTGATGCGCTCTACCCGGCCCGTGGGCGACCGGGAACCATCCACCGCCTGACCATGGAAGATCTGCGGGCGATCAGCCCGACCGAGCATAGTACCTCACCGCACGACACCAGCCTGCTGACCGCACTGGATCTGGGCCATGGTATGGGCCTGCCGGTTCCAGCCGAGATTATAATCTACGCAGTTGAGGTGGAGAATATTAGCGACTTTGGCGACACGCCGACGCCCGCCGTAGCTCACGCTATCCCCCAGGTCATCGATGCGGTCATGGATGAATTGGCATTGCAAGATTGGAACCGTGGTTTCGATGCATACCCACCTGTACCCGGATGCGTGAACACTCCGGCATCGTATCGAGAAGCACATACGGGGTTGGCAAGACACAGGCGAGAATGTTCCAACGTGTTTATGTGCTAATACCAATTTGATGTAGACATTCTGCATACTCTGGTCAGTCTTACGCTTTCTAATAATGCAAATCGAAACGGTCTAATAAATGAGGCTTCATCTCGGCAGGGATGCGGGGGCCTGCGGCTCCCGCACATATTCCCCGTGGTTTCGGCGGGGCGAAGCTGTGCCTTCCTACCCAGGGATGGATCCTTAGAGTGATAACGTTCAGATAAGGAGTAAACAATGGTGTCACCCGAAATGATTCGCCGCTATACCTACTTTGCTGGACTGACGAGTGAACAGATTGTACGCCTGGCAACCGTCGCTGACGAACAGGAGGTGGCGGCCGGGCATTATTTCTTCCGCGAAGGGGATATGCTCGATTCCTTCTACATTGTGCTAGAGGGTCAGGTGGTTACCGTTATTGAATTAATTGCAAAGGGCAAAACCTCGGCTATTGCCGAACTCACCGAGCGTGAACGCGAAGTGACGATCAGCACGATCGGGCGTGGTGAAGCCTTTGCCTGGTCAGCGCTCATTCCACCCTACACTGCCAGCATTACGGTACGGGCGCTCTCCGATTCTCGGCTCCTGGCGTTCAACTGCGTCGATCTGCGCCAGCAGTTTGAAACCGACCCATCCTTTGGCTACCTGCTCACGCAGCGTGCTGCACAAGGCCTGCGCGATCGCCTGCGTGACCTGCGCATCGAGGCATTGACGCTGGCGGCGATGTAAGCGGTTGACCATTTTCCGCTAGCGTCTGCGCTCCTTTGCGTTGAAAAAAGTGCCGTCATCGCCCGTATCCTCGCATCTTCACGTCTCCGGTACCTCTTTTTTAACGCAAAGACGCAAAGATGCAAAGGTGCAGAGAGATGGATGGGAGATGGGTCAACATCTTCCCGCTGCAGATCTCGTGCCGCACGGCCGCATTTGTAACGTAAAGGCGCAAAGATGCAAAGGGATGCCAGTTGCAACCTGCCAGCATGCCAACATACCGACGCTGCAGCACCCACCAGCCAGCGTTGACGTCAGGCGAAACCAGCCCGCTCGCTTTCCGCTTCGAAGCGTCACACGCTGCACACTGTTCCCATGTCAACGATATGGACAACGTATAAGACCACGAATGAAGACCCTTGATAAACGAATAGATCCGCTCGCTCAAGTACACGAGCGCAGCCATGGGCACATACGGCATGTCCGCAGGTATGCGTCTACCACGGCTGACACCTCTACAAGCTACGACGACGCCTCATCGCCTCCGCGATGACATGACGAGGCCAACCAACATAACTTCCGCGCTTTTGCGCCTTTGCGCCTTTGCGCCTTTGCGTTAAAACAAACGCCGCACGCCGCACGCCTCGTGCATCCTCGCCTCACACCTCGCGCCTCACACCTCGCGCCTCGCGTCTCGCGCCTCCTGATCGCTTTGCGCAAGGCGCCTTCCGCTCCGAAGCGCCTCGCGTATCCTCGCTGGATCGGGTGCAGGGGTCAGAGCCGACCAGCCTGGGCACCTGTCACCTATCACCTGTCACCTGTCACCTAAAGACGCCGCACGCCTCCCCAGGTTGGTAATAAAATGGTAATAATCGTACTCTATCATATAGAGATAATTGTCTCCCTCTATACAACCGAAATACCGCACAGCAAAGACTTAACCCCCAGGTGCTATAATATGGCACTGCCCACCACAACCGGCTCAGTGAGTAGGACAACAAGGTGCAGAAGGAAGTACCCGATCAACTGTACCGATAGTATGCAGTAGAATGGTCAAGACCAATGGTAACAAAATGGTAATAGAGCGTTGCTACCATACATCGCATACCTGATAGCTGATCGGATATTACCAGGAGGTCATTGTATCGAGCAATAATCCGGTTCGATAGTTATACCACGCACAGGCGCTGGTTCGTCTTGCATCTGTTCCATGGTGCTACCCGTGATCATTGTTATGCGGGTAGCTATGATCTGAATTCGCACTATTTGAGGAGGTAATTTATGCACGTCCATCGGTTCAAACAATTCTTGCGGCGAACCTCGCCGCTCATCACGCTGGCCTTGCTGGCCGCACTGCTGGTGAGTGTTGTTCCGCCCTGGCTGGCTCATGGTGCTGGGCCTGTGATGGCCGTTGAGGGTAATGGACAGCCAATTAATCATGCCAGCACGACACCCTCAGTGGATAATCACACCGATTTTGGCACCGTTACCATGCCGGGATCGCAAACGCGCACGTTCACGATTAAGAATACCGGT